>WLWD01000662.1_pt1 | contig 218101 bp, 159 predicted proteins | sample 6712731 | NCBI WGS metagenome assembly WLWD01 (sample SAMN12718690, study PRJNA576275) | sponge metagenome | isolation source: marine sponge | host: Mycale hentscheli | place: New Zealand: South Island, Marlborough, Capsize Point | collected 2014-11-01 | reverse complement strand
GGGCGAGAAGAACCTTGAAGGTGTGACTTCTCTTCATTTGGCTGTAGGTAAAGGTCATTTAAAAGTGGCAGAGTACTTGTGCTCAGTAGACAGCAGCTGCATCATGAGTGAAACACTGAAAGGAAAAACACCACTTCATTTAGCAACTTTTGCGGGAAGTTTGGAAATTGTAAAATTATTTGCTTCTTATGACAGTTGTAAAACAGAACATAAAGACCATAATCAGGTAAATGCCCTTCACTGTGCCACACAAGAAGGTCACTTAGCAATTCTCAAATTTCTAGTTGAAGCATGCAAGTGTGACAGCACCACAAAAGGAGGTCCTGGCAATTATACAGCTTTACATTATGCTTCTGGAAAAGGTAGACTAGAAGTTGTCAAATATCTTGTGGAAAAGTGTGCAAACAAGGTAAATGAAAAAGCTTCAGATGGGCTATTTCCTTTACATTTGGCTGCAAATGGGGGCCATACTGTAGTGGTCAGGTACCTGTGTTCACTGGAAGATTCTGGCCTTAATGCTTCATCAGGTGATGGATCCGGCACTCCTCTTCACCATGCTGTTGCAAATGGTCACTTAGATATTGTAAAATATTTGGTTGAAGAGAAGCAATGTGATCTTTCTGTTCGAAATGAACAGGGTTTGACCCCATTTATGCTTGCCCAGATGACTGGGAAACCAGCTATTGTAGAAGTTTTAGCAAATCACAAGCCTTCTTCAAGCACGGCTAGAGAGTCATCATCACCACATGCCCTGCACTCGCAGTTAAATACGTTTATACTGGATGGTAGGTGTGAAAAAGTCAAAGAAATTCTTAAAACAGGTACTAATACAACATTTAAGACAAGTTTTCCACTTCATGTTGCCAGCTCTTCTGGCCACATGAATATTGTCAAACTTTTGATTCAAGAATTTGAGTATGAAGCTGATGCTCCGGATGATAATGGAATGACTCCCCTCCATAAAGCTTCAGAAAACGGCCATATTGAAATCATCGAAACTTTAGCCTCCATTGTTATTGGAGGGATTGACATCCCTGATAACAGTGGCAGAGTCCCTCTTCACTATGCTGCCACTAATGGCCACTTGCTAGCTGTTCAAACCCTCACAAAGTATCACTGTAATGGCTATACTAAAGACAAGTCTGGTGTTACACCCTTTCATTTAAGTGCAGAGAATGGTCACATTGAAGTGTTAAAATACATCTACAATTCTGAGAGAGGCAATCCAAATATCACTGATAACAATGGTTCTACTGCACTTCACTATGCTTGTAAGAACGGCCACCTTAAAGTGGTAGAATATTTGGTGGGACCATGTGGGCTAAACCCAGCTCATGCCAGCTTTGCTAAGGGAGCCACACCACTTCACTGTGCTGCTTCTAATGGTCACTTGTCTGTAGCCAAATATTTGTGTTCAGGTCAACTAAATTTACCAAATATAGAAGATAAGGACGGTAACACTGCACTTCATTTGGCCTGCCAGAATGGACATATTGACTTAGTTCAGTATCTGGTTGGGGAATGTCATTGCAAAGCTAAAACTGTGAATAAATCTGGATACACTGCCACAAGTCTTGCTTTGATTAGTGAACGAGAGGCCATCTGTAATTATTTAGCCAGAAACGGTTATGAACCTGATCCTAAACTGAAAAAGAATGCATCTTCACCAAGTATGTTGGAGCTAACAAGGATAATATCAGAGGGAAATGTAGATACATTTAAAAATGCTCTTAAGAAGTCAAGTCTACACTCTAAATTTACTGATGCACTTGGTGAAACTTTGCTCCATAAAGCATGCAAGAATGGGAAAACTGAGATTGTGCGATGTCTTGTAATGGAGTGTGGTTACGATATGAACTTAAAGAATACAGATGGTATGACTCCATTTCATGTGGCTTGCATGGAAGGTCATGTTAGAGTAGTCTCTTTCCTGGTGCAACAAAACCATTGTGATATCAATTCTGAAGACAAAAACAAGAAGACACCATTACATAGTGCGGTAGAGAAAGGCTACTATGAAGTAGTCAAATGTTTGGTTCTTGACACATCTAGATGTGTAATCGATGCAAGAGATTCTTTGTTTGTTACTCCATTCATGCTGGGAGCATCATTTGGTCACCTGGAAATAGTGAAGCTTTTAGCTCGTCTTCGAGGCTGTGATCCACTAGCGATTGATCATCAAGGAAGAAATGCTATGCATCTGTGCTGTCAAAATGGACATGTAGAGGTAGCTAAATTTCTCATCAATGAATGCCAGGTAGCGCATGACAACAAAGACAATCTAGAACACACTCCTTTATTTTATGCTTGTTCTGAAGACAGGGGTCAGGTAGTAGAGTACCTTACACAAAGCTGTGACTGTGACACTTCAAATAATACAATCCAAACATATCTCAAAGGGGAAGGCCAAAATTTCAGTTTACCAAAACTTGCTCATACTTTGTCAAAGTTTAAAGATCAACTCCAAAATCTTCATGATAGTCTCTCACACAATCACTACTTCCTGCATGCTCTAGCATCAGAAGCTACTCAATCTAAATTCAAGGAAGCACTTTCAAGAACTAGTTCTGATGTCTTACTCTCCAGAGGATTGAACGGAGAGACATTGTTGCACAATGCAGCTTTCGGTGGAAACCATGACAATTGCAGATATTTAGTTCTTGAGTGCAATGCAGATATTAATGCTACTGACAATGATAGCCACACCCCTTTTATAAATGCAGCATACAATGGGTTTGTTAAAATAGTGCAGTTTCTTGGATCACAAAGTGATTGTGAAATTAACAAGACAGACAAAAATCAGAGAACAGCTATGCATTATGCATGCCAGAATGGTCATCATGAAGTAGTTTCTTTGTTAATGAATGAATTTGATTGTGACCCAGTTCACAAGGATAAAACTGGTGTCACACCACTGCAATTAGCCTCTGAGTGTGGAAAGTTGAAAATTGTGTCTTTAATAACTTCAAAAAACATGTCACATGCAGATGTTGCAGATAATAATGGTCGAGGCTTACTTCATGGGGCTGGTCAAAATGGTCATCTTGATGTTTGCCAATTCTTGGTGAAAACTTGTAAATCAGATCCAATGAAAATCGATAAAGAACATAAAGTTACTTCGCTTCACTTGGCTGCCAACAATGGTCATGTGGACATTATCCAATTCTTCCATACCAGTTGCCATGTAAGACCAGATCCAATTGACTCCTATGGAAGGACACCTCTTCACTATGCATGCCAAGATAATAAGGTAGAAGCAGTTCGCTATCTAGTTTCGAAGATGAACTCTGATTTAAATCTCAAGGATTCTAATGGCATCACTCCAACAGACTTGGCTGTTATTTCTGAAAGCACAGAGGCCATCAAATTTATACAAAGCATCAAGAACTCAAATGATACTGAAGTTCTTTCAAATAGTTATAATCTTTTGATTATAGGAGCTGCCATTAAAGGAAATCTTGAAAAAGTGAAAAATTTGATGGAATCAGACCAATGCTCATCTCCTGTGTTAGGTCTCAGAGGAGAAACAGTGCTCCATGCAGCAGCAATAGCTGGGCATCTTGATGTCGTGAAGTACTTGGTCCATGATAAGAAATATAATGTTCATGCTGCAGATCCTCAAAATGGAGCAACTGCTCTGCATTGTGCTGCTATTAATGGTCACAAAGAACTAGTTCGCTACCTAGTTAAAGAAGCAGGTAGTAATGTTAATACAACTGATGCTAATGGCAGAGTTTCACTTCACTCTGCATGCCAGGCAGGAAGTATAGAGTGTGTTACCACTTTATTACAGACTGATAAAAGTTCAAGAAACTTGCAAGACAACACTGGTGTTACCCCACTACTGGTGGCATCTTTTGGTGGTTATCTTCCTATCATCACTTACTTAATTGAGGACATAGACTGTGACCAAGACATGAAAGATAATAATGGCCGCACTTGTCTACACTGTGCCTGCCAAGAAGGACACCTAGATGTTGTTAAATATCTCGTCTTGAAATGTGGATCAGATTGTAATATCAAAGATGTGGAACTTGAAGCCCTCCCATTACATTATGCAGCCAATAATGGTCACCTAGAAATAGTTAAAATTCTCAATGAAGAAGGCAAGTCAGAAATGAACTGCAAAGATAAGAATGGAATAACACCATTGCATTGTGCATCTCGATTCAATTTTGTGGACATTGTCCAGTATTTAATGGAAAACTGTAACTGTGACCCTACACTCAAAGATAGCAATGGATTGACTTGCATTGAAGTAGCTGCAATTCACGGATCTACTGAAGTCATCGACTACTTCAAAAACACAAATTACAAAGTTACAAATCCCACTTTTTCAGAATTACCTCATGGAATAGGTGTTGCACAAGTAATGGCAACTCTAGGTAGCCATGAAGCAAGGTTGTGTGTGATTAATGGAGACTTAGATAGACTGAAGAAGATTGTTCAAAACAAGCCTAGTGTGTTAACTGAAAAGGGGCTAGCCAGGGAAGTGCTGCTGCACAATGCCTGCAGTGGTGGAAAACTTGACATAGTGAAGTATTTGATTCTAGATTGCCACAGTGATCTTAATGTACAAGACAAGGATGAACACACACCACTACATCTGTGTGCACATGAGGGGTTTACCAGCATAGTTCAGTTTCTTGGAGAGCAACCAGGAATCAATATGAACAGCAAAGATAACAACCAGCGCACTCCTCTCCATTATGCCAGTCAGAATGGTCATTTGTCGACAGTTATTGTCTTGGTAGAATTGCACAGCGATGTAGAAGCTGAAGATAAAAATGGAGTTACTTGTATCCAACTTGCAGCTGAAGGAGGTCACTTTGATATTTTTAAATATCTTTATAAAGAAGGAAAAGCTGATTCATCACACCTCAATCATCATGGTCGTAATACAGTTCATAGTGCAAGCCAACAAGGTTTTTATGATATCATGGAATTTGCAGTATCTGAATGCAATGTTGATAGCTCTGTCAAGGACAAACGCCAAATAACTGCAATACATTTGGCTGCAGCAAGAGGATACTTGAATATAGTTAAGTTCCTGAGCTGCAAACAAAATCCAGAAGTTCTAAATGAATCCAACCGCTCTCCACTTCATTATGCTTGTCAAGAAGGAAAATTACCAGTAGTGAAATACTTGGTTAATGACAAGGGGTGTAATCCTTATCTAAAAGATACAAATGGTATCACACCATATGATCTAGCTTCTATTCAGTCTTTCAAAGAAATAACAGAGTATTTAGAGTCCTGTGGCAGTGTAAGAAAGCCAGAATATTCCGGAGACAAAAAAAATGATGCAGGAAGTTTGTGGGTCAGTCAGACTTTGGAAAATAACCCCGAAAATGTAAGCTCTAGAATTCATGCAGTCCAAGGAAACCTGGCCAAATTACAAGAATTAGTAGAAACACATGGTGTCAGTATAATTGTCAGTACAGCTGGCCCTCAGGGTGAAACGGTGTTACACAATGCTGCTCTTGCTGGCCACTTGGATATTGTTACTTACTTGGTGCAGGATTGCCACTGTGATGTCAATGCCATTGATGAAGACAAGCACACGCCATTACACAATGCAGCACATGAAGGACACACTGATGTTGTTAGGTTCCTAGTTCAACTCAATAATTGCAATACAAATGTAACTGATGAAATCGGAAGGATGCCAATTCATTATGCTAGTCAAAATGGGCACTTGAATGCAATCAAGGTTCTTATTACTGAAGGAAAGTGCAGTACAGCAAGTCGAGATGCCTCTGGTTCTACTCCACTTCATTTGTCTGCTTATTCTGGACATCTAGAAATTACAAAGTTCTTAGCTTCAAAGAAAAACACTAACACTTCAGCTACTGACATTAATGGACGAACACCTCTCCATTGTGCATGTCAAGAAGGCCAAGAGGAAGTCATTAAATTTTTAGTATTGCAATGCAAATGCGATCCAACTACAGCAGATTCTAAGATGAAACTCACAGGTCTTCACCTTGCAGCAGCCAAAGGCCATTTATCTATAGTGAAGTTTTTGTGCACTCAACCTCAGACAAATCCAGATGTCAGAGATAGTGAATGTAGGAGTCCTTTACACTATGCAGCTAGCCAAAGCAGGCCTGATGTTTTCAGATATCTTGTAACTGAACAAAATTGTGATGTATCTGCCAAAGATAAAACAGGAATTTCTCCTGGGGATATCGCTAATATAAAAAACATGTCCACAGTGAAAGATTTACTTAAACAAAATCATCTTTCTTCTGTGAGTAGTAAAGTAGCAGAAGAAGTAATTCGTGAACAAGAATGGTTGAGCATGGCTCAGAATAAAGAGCTACAGTTAAGACAGTGCGCTATCAGTGGTAACTTGTCACAATTTAAATCAGCATTGGGGTCTTGTTCAGATAAAGGAGAAACGTTAGTGCAAAGGAAAGGCGTAAGTGGTGAATTAGTACTACACAATGCTGCAAGTGCTGGAAATTTAGACATTGTAGAGTACTTAATTGAAAACTTTGATATAGATGTTAATAGCAGAGATAATGATGGCCACACTTTTCTTCACTTAGCAGCTCATGATGGGCATCTCAATGTTGTAAAATTCTTGTCATCTTGCAGTGGAATCAACTTATCTCCCAAAGATAATAATGGAAGAATACCTCTACATTATGCTGCACAAAATGGTCACCATGATGTTGTGAAATGTCTCGTGGGTCAGTTTTATTGCTCTGGTGTTATGGAACAAGATAAGCAAGGTACTACACCACTGGAATTAGCAGGTTATAATGGGAATGTTACAATCTTTCAATATCTCTTAGCTCATCCTTCTAGTAATGTCAACCATAAAAATGTTCACGGACGCACAGTTCTTCACCAGGCCTGCCAAAATGGACATTTCGTAATTGTCAAATGCCTAGTTTCAGAGCATAACTGCAACATAATGGAAAACGATAACAACAAGGTCACCCCCTTTCAACTTGCAGTTGAAAAAGGCAATATAGAGATATTTAAATTTCTCAGCATCCAGCAATCCTGTGATTTCAACCATGTCGATAAAAACAAAAGGACTGTTCTCCATTATGCCTGCCAAAATGGACATTTCGAAATTGTCAAGTGTCTAGTTACAGAGCATAACTGCAACATAATGGAAAATGATAATGACAAAGTCACCCCTTTTCAGCTTGCAGTTGAAGATGGCAACATAGAGATATTTAAGTTTCTTAGCATCCAGCAATCCTGTGATTTCAAGCATGTTGATAAAAACAACAGAACTGTCCTACATTATGCCTGTCAAAATGGGCATCATAAAATTGTTAAAATGATGCTGGAGAATCACAGTAGTAAATTGAACGTTTTACATCAGGATAACAGAGGAACCTTAGCTATACATCTAGCTGTTATGAATGAACATTTGGAAGTAGTCAGACTGTTTGTGGAGTATTGCAACACAAGTATTAATCAAAAGGATAGCAAAGGAAGAGCTCCTATTCACGTGGCTGCAGCTCATGGGCAGACAGAGATGGTAAAAATTATCACTGCTAAAAATCCAGAGGCAGTCCATCAAGGCGACCTTTTTGGTAGTACTCCATTGCATCTTGCCTGTATGGGCGGACATTTGGAAACTGTGAAGGTTCTAGTGGAAGATAGTCATTGTGAGCTGAATAAAAAGAATGCGATTGGACAAACTCCCTGTCAAATGGCTGAAAGAAGTGGGCAGCGTTCAGTCACCACTTACCTTCAAGAATACTCCAATTCAGTAAGTCAACCTCTGTTGTTGTTTTTTGTCATTGAAATAATTAGTTTATACTTAAGTGATATAATCAATGTTTTTCTCTCTCAGAATAACCCCTCCATTTTAACTCCTGATATGGCAAGAGAAGCCAGGTAAGTAGCATTTGAAGTTTTATTTAGAAATTTATAGGAAATAAATAGTTATTTATTGAATAGCACAAATTCATCACAGTAAATATTACCTTGACATCACTTCTGTTGCTTCAAGTGAAGACATTAATTTGTAAAAGTAGGAAGAACAGAGTTCAAATTAATAAATCCACCTTGTAATTAATCTTAGTGTTATACACACAATTACATAAAAACTACTAACAAACAAGAAAGAACATTAACAAAGACAACTGTCTAACACAATAACAGCTAATTATTCAAACCAATACAAGATAATTGCTTACCTTGCTTCTCAGTAGCCTTTAATTCATTCACATGCTCAAATCTTCTGATATTTATTTTACTTAGCTACCGAGGTATTTCACTTAGTTTCCACTTAGTTACTGAGGTATTTCAATTAGTTACGCGCTATTTCACTTTCCCTGTGCGATTTCAATTAAACAGCGATTTTTCCAATTCATTTTTTAATGGGCAACTTACGCGCCGTACTATTATAAGAAGAATTGTTACGATAAATATATTTAAAATCCATTCATTCCCTATAATTATCATTATTATTCTATCAATGGATATTGTTTACAGGAGGGATCTACAGGATGGAATTAAAAAGAGTGATCATCATGACGACTCTGAATGCAAAATGCAGTAATCTTCTATTTTTAGAACATGATTGCTAATATTTGTAATTTTTTTAAGCTTCAACTTCCTTGTCGTTTTTTTGTACTTAAAATTTACCACGTAATGTATAGTTTTTAAACTTAATATCTAGCCCTGTATTCTATTATTTTTTACACTTTGTATTGTATTAGCTATCCAACAATTCATCTTTTTTTTATCAGTTTTAGTCAAGTAGAAATAGAAGTTTAAATACAAAATGAGTTTTTAAAGGTGAAGCCAAATAATTGGATAAATCAGATTGGAGGGTTTGTGTGGGAACACCCAAAGGATAGATTAAGACAGACAAAGTGGGAAGCAAGAACCCACTTATTATAGATCTGATAAGCACCTAGGACTTTCTTGCATGATGAGGCATGTGTACTCAAACTTTCTTATTACATATCACCTTGTGGGTGGCTGGTTTGGCCACACTGCTCACAGGTTAGTTCTTAGTCTTGTAAGCATGGATTACCTCGCTTAGCCTCTATTAATATATATATATATTATATAATATATATATATATTTATTGCAGCTTTGATATTTTTACTTGAATATTTCCGCATCACGCGAGCGTTCTGTATTCTCCCATATTGTACGGTTTATATTGTACGGTACACTACGCATGCGCGTAGCGAGTAAAATCAATGAAAATTGAATTGTAACCGGTTGAGAAAAAATATCAAGGCAGCAATAAATCACTTATCACACTCGTCGTACAATATGGGAATGATATTTTACTCTCACGCCACATTTTCACTCGCCTTTGGCTCGTGAAAATATTTTGCGTGCTCGTAAAATATTTTCCCTATTTACTCTGACTCGTAATACTTATAGCACGAGTCAGAGTACAATATGGGAAAATATTTTACGAGCACGCAAAATATTTTCACGAGCCAAAGGCGAGTGAAAATGTGGCGTGAGAGTAAAATATCATTCCCATATTGTACGACGAGTGTGATAAGTGATTTATTGCTTCTTTGAAATTTTTCTCAACCGGTTACAATACAATTTTCATTGATTTTACTCGCCACGCGCGTGCTACTTGGACCGTTCAATAACAAGCGTACAATATGGGAGAATACAGAACGCTCGCGTGATGCGGAAATATTCAAGAAAAAATATCAAAGCTGCAATAAATATATATATATATATATATATATATTATGCATCTTCCTAGAAAACATTCAGGAAATAATAGAGGTGAACAGTGAATAGACAGCTAAAGGGAAGAGCTGTACATTGCTGGATAGAGAATTCTATTTCACTCTCACGCTGCTTCTATTTTTTTTTTCAGTAAAAGAACAAGTAAAAATAGCTGCATAAAAATATTCAATGAAAATAAAGCAGGTTACAGTGATGCTTTAGCTTGAAGCAATATATTACTAGTTTAGTAAAAAAATTTTAAGTATTTGTAATTACTTTTAGCAATAGCCAAAACACTGACTTGGCTATAGTCAATACTTACATGAAAATATAAGCAACTAATGTTTTGAAGGAAAAAAACAAACAAAAAAAACAACAACAACAAATAACAACAACAAAAAAATACCCTGGCCTATACCTGTACTAAATTATTGGTATGTATTATTAACCTGCAAAATTAGTATTATCACTCATTTTTGTATATAAAAAATGATGACAGTAGGAAAAACTGAATAGGCAGAGATTGAGTGATATTAGAAACAGATCATGATTTACCCTATTTGGAGGTCATCCAAGTCTTGAAACAGTGACTCATCCACTTCTACATTGTCTTGAGGCTCTGTGTCTGCTAGTTCTGATGCTGCAGCCATAAAAAAAAAAAATATATATATATATACATAAAAAGACAACATTTAAAGGACTTTTTGCTTGCTGCAATGAAGTTGTTACATGTCTAGGGGTTTCACCATTTGAAAGCTCTCATGCTTAAAAGCAGGCTTTAATATTCAAGTTGTTAATTCTTGGAATGTGTAGCTTAGCTAATATAGTCATATGCATGCTCTAACTCCAACTACTGACTGTAAAATAGACAGGACAAGATCCACATGAATGGTACATAGTAGGATCATTATACAAAAATCCTAGTTTTAATAACATAGATAGTCCATAGCTATAAGCAAGACAACTGGTTTAGAAAACTAGCATGTGATCACACTTGTGTCATAGCTAAAGCCTTTTTTTTCCTCCAGAAAATCTGCCTTCATGTGAGTGTGCTTTTTTTTTTGGTATGTGTGCGCACGCTTTATTTTGGTGTGTGTGTGCGCGCTTTGTTTAGTAGCATGTGGTGTGCATGTGTGTGCTATAACACTACACAATATTGCCTGTCCAACCTTTCTGTCATAGTAAATCTGTCATAATGGAACACTAAACCTATTTTAAATCACTTACTTGACTATCAGCACTGATTATTGACTGGAGTAAACTTTCAATCTCAAAAACTATATGTAGGATTTTCTTGATGTACTTATAAACAGCAACTAACAAACCAGTTTGAATTTGAGATATAGTGTTGTAGATTCATATAGCATAGGCTGCCAATGATTGACCAGAACTTTTACACATGCTATTCCTCTTCTTGCCCACAGGCCGCATGATGGACTCTTTGCATAAATGTATACATCCTAAGGTGAAAGCTTTTGTACTGGACTACCTTGAATTCTATTGTTGACAATTGATACTTATAAGATTTTACGTTGAACTTATATTGTTCTATATATCAACCATACCAAGTCTTTCTTTAAATTCCCCCCCCCCCAAAAAAAAAAGTACCGATCAAGAGTAATATTTTTTAGAGGCATTACCATACGATATAAGAAGAAAAAACTATAGTAGAAATTGTAGTTTGGACAAAGTCACTCTCGACCTCAATCACCTAAGATATTTCTTCCTACCATTGTAGCTACCCACCGGTCAGAAGCACAGCATAGCCAATTCTTCCCATCTTGGTAGGGAAAGACTAATAAATAAACAGCATTCATTACACAAGCTCCACATTACTATCATGTTTTTTTTCTGTCAATATCCTAAAACTACGCCAGATGGTAAGTAAATTTCTGTGAATATCTGTAAACTATGCAGTCGATAATAAAACCCGGAATGGTTGATAAAAGATACCAGTCAATAATAGGCAGCTCATTCATTACCTAGATTCAGTTTGTTTATAGAATTTTAGATTATCACAAAATCTTGACTACAAAATACTGTTTCATTTATATTTGTCTTAAACTTAATTAATTTTTATTTCAAGAAACTAATAAAAAATGTTCATTATCTAAGCAAAAAAAAAAAAAAAAAAAAAAAGCTTACCTTCAGTCAAAAACCTAGCATCAGAAAGTGCCAAGGAAGCATCTTTTTCAAACATTCGCCTTCCTATTCAGAAAAAATATATATCAAGATAGATTTTTTTTTTTTTTACTATATCACCAACCTGTTAGACCCAGTGGCTGTGCAGTGGAGCTCGTTAGCTTGGCTGCTTTCATCTCTTCATTAAATTTATTTCTCCATTCCAAAAAGTTTTCCTTGGTTACTGTGGTCCCAAAAAATCTAGCCTAAACACAGATAAGAGGTTCATGTGATATAAAAGTGTACTACCCTTATTTAGTTAGCAGCAAGCTCTAACAATATAATGCTGAGAGCCTATCCAGTGTCAATTACCAACAAAAGAGAACACAAAGTATTTTATTAACAACACACAATTATTTTTGTTTTACTTGAGTAGGCCAGAATCAATATTTTGATAACAATTAGCCATGCTGATGCATGTTCCTTCACTTAGCAGGAAAAAAAAAAAATCAAAAAACAAAACAAAACAAAAAACTCTGACAATTCAAAATCCAGAGGAATTAACATCAGCAGTGTAAAAAACAAAACAAAAACAAAATCATATACACACCCACAAAAACAACAACTAAACAAGTGGACCCTTTAAGTAGCTTCTAGCCACCATACTACATCAGGTAAGGGTCACCACACTGCTCACTTTTTCTATTCTTTCCAACTCTTCTGCTTTTTCTAATTCGATTCTTTCTTTCTCTTTCTTTAAAAAGTCTAAATACTCAGACAACTTATCCTGCGCAGCAGTGACCAGAGTAAAAACCATCACCATACCCAAGTTCTCTTCTGCCTATAATAACAGTAGTAATAGTAATACATAGTAGTAATAGTAGTAGTAATAATAAATAACACCGAGAAAAAAGTAACCTAAAAAGATTGTAACAAAGAAAGAAAGACATTATAATAATAATAATAATAATAATAATTAGAGCACCAAGAGGGCAAATCCTCAGTGCAAGTTAATTCGTTCGATATGAAGCCACTTACTGTTGAATAATCTTAAATTTTTCATTCTGATAAGCATGTTACACTTAGAGCACACTGTTAGAAGAGCGGGCATACTTACAGTTGATGAAAGAATCACACCTCCAGCAATGGAGATTATCTAACGTAAGATACCTCAGATGAAAAGATCAGTACTGACACCGGGAGCAGTAAAATTGCACTCGCATGTGAGCGCACATGATTCTAAATGGCAGGTAAATGAACGAATGGGCATGGCCACACAACAGCATGCGTCATAGTGTCTGTTTTTTCTCTCGTTTTCTCTAAAACTAAGCAGAAATTAAAAAAAAAAAAGTGGTAAATTAAAGGGACTTGAAATAGTCCTCCAGTTTGAGTTCCCCATCTCTCAAGGAATAAAAGCCCACCATTTTCCAGATCTGCTGTTGAGAAGAGTGAATGAATGAATGACAAAGAGACTACTTAAAACCCTCATGTTCATGCGTGCTGTGGGTTATTAAAAGGCAAAAAAGAAAACAACAACAATAACATTTCTCAGGATCCAGGTAATGTATTGCACTATAAAGAACACAAGACACTGACCACAGTTGGAAGATGGGCTTCTATTTGGCTCAGGTGTTCGTCGGACAGACCAGAGTTTGCAATGACGCTGATGTCAGGGGCAATGTCGGGATACGTCGGTGGATAAGTGAACTGGAGGTCAATACTCACTAGTACATGAAGAAATACGAGAAGAAAGGGATAAGTCAATAAAGTATACATGTCTGTAATACTTCATTAGATATGTCCACATAACTCTTGAGTTTAGAGATGTAGAATCACACAAATGTATATATGTAACACACCTTGGGGAAACCACTTTGAGCCAATTGGTAAAAAGTCGTTTGAATGACAAACATTAATGACTGAGTGAAGCTAATTATTTCTTAATCATCATAACCCTTTAAAAGCATAACTGCAACATTCTATAAGGTACTGCTACTACTATCTATGAAAAGTTCTTTATTGTTGGCAATGATTAACAAAATTTAAGCGATCAGTGGACTGGCAACTATCACCAGCCACAGCTCGGAAACCTCAATATAAGCACTCTTGTCATGATTATTTTATTCACACATCAAATGAAGTTATTATACGTTCTTAGATTGTTGAAAGTACAGGTGCCCCACATAACTAGATAAATAAATCGAAGAAGCATCTAATTTATATTAACGTACTGCAGAATATAATAATTGTTGCTACCGAGGAATTTTTACTTAGACTAGCAAGTACCACGCCACATAGTGGCGCTTGATGTATTGCAAAGTAAGAATGCAGTAGCACAAGTTATCTTGCTCAGTTATCATTCTCTACCATTGGTTAAGGTTACATACGTTTCTCTCTCCTATTCTCTTTTTTTCTGAACCATCTGAGCTTTTCTTCTACCCCACCTCTCCTATCTTCAGTTCTTCTTCTTGAGTCATGGAACCCCCTTTTACTTTGTCTATATCTCCTGCTTCTGAATTTTTGTCCTACTTTGAGGAACTTTGGACTTCTATTTCTACTTTAGCCTTTCTTTTGAAAACTAACCCCCACCTTTTCTCGTCGATTCCACCCGATTTTTAGTTATAATTAATCACTCGCCTTTTTGCCTTCTCTTCCCTTCCATTTTAAACCTATACCGCCTTACCTTGCCGTTTCCATCAGCTTTTCAGTTACGATTAATCGCCTTTTACCTTCTCTTCGGTACTTTCTCCCTTTTATGAACCTAAGCCGCCTTCCATCGTCTATTGCACCCACTTTTTAGAAGTAGCCAGCACATTTTACTGACTGTGACGATAACATAATGGGACAACGCTTTACAGAACCGTACGAAGCTCATTAATTATTCATGAATACACACACCGTCGTCGGTCGTTGTCGTCGTCGTTACTGACACACAAGCGTATTATTATATAGATAGTACCTACCTACAAGAAAAAAATTTTTTTTAAGGGTAATGGAATAAAATGAGAGTCTAATTATCCACATATCATAATTGTGAGGAGAGGAAACACAATAAGTGTAAGGCATAGGATTGCTGCTCAAGCCACAGGCAACAAGATAGAAAATAGCACAGCAATTACACTGCTGACACTTTCAATTATATCGACAGATCATGCTCATGTTCATCTGCATTCTAAACAGAGTTCTTCATAGATCAACCCTTTACCAAACTGCAACACTATGCAGAATGGCCTATGATGTCGGCTGATACAGCGACAGCATATTAGGAAATTCTAAATTCACAGTAACATGATTAACTTGTAAAACTACTACAAGTGATTGGATAAAAGATTTTGTTTCAATATTACCATGCCATTGTACTGACTACTTTGCTATATAGAGGATATCTATCCCAGTAGCAGTTTTCCGACATAAGCATGATTTATACAAGAAAATAAAGCCAAATGTGCAACAACAAATGAGAGTAAGTAAGTTTCCACCCCTCTATGCAGTTTCCATAACTTTAAGGCTATGCCACTTTATGTGCTAAAAGAAGCCCTTGCCTAGACATGGGATCAAAGTCAGCAGCAGGAATGATACAAACTATGCTCTACTACTTACTGGAGTTAATGTCATCCTCTGCTTGCACATGCACTTGGAAACATGGTGGTGACTCAGATATTTCAGTGAATTCTCCTTCCTGGTAAATGCAAGCTAGGGTTTCCAACTCACTAGCTTGTTCCTCTGCATAGTCTTTATATAGTATATACATATAATTGACTTATAAGTTACTTTTATCCCAAGCTAACCTGTCATGACAGTAACTTCTGGTTTACCAGCTTTCTTCGACACATTGTCTAGTCAGCAAATTTGTCACCAGAACCAAAATTTCTAACCACTCAATTCTGAATCCAGAATGAAGACAAAAATGTGCGCATGTGCAATGAGACCAACCGCAAATTTTGAACTGACCAATGAGAATTGAGATTTGAACTTGTCGGGAGGCGCTCAAAAGTTCAAGCACCTCGAGCGCGTTGTCAGTTATTCGTTCTCTGTGTAATATTGTGAGCTATCGGTGAGAGGCAAAACGCTGCAGTCCTTCATTCAAGATGCCGTCAAATAATACTAAAGAAAACCCTGGGAGACTGGGACATTTCAAGAATAGATCAAAAGATATGGAGGTAGGTTGCGAGCTTTTTTTTTTGTGAGCCTTGTGTTTTAACATGCTGGTTTGTATTTTAAGGAAATGAGAAGAAGAAGAAACGATGTAACAGTGGAGCTGAGGAGAGTAAGTATAACTTAGTGGGTAAAGCAAATCTTCTAATTTTATTTGTATGGTTTTGTTTGTGTGAATTGAATTTTATGTAGAACATCTAGCTATTTCATTTATCAGTTGCGTTTCTTTCTTAGGCCAAAAAGGAAGAGCAGATGCTTAAACGGAGAAATGTCAACATAGAAGAAAGTCCACTCTCAGAAGTCAACAAACAGGTAAAAATACTTTTGGCTTCTGTCCAACTGGATGTGTATCATAAAGTGTGCATGTGTGGGTGCTTTGTGTAGCACTTAAAAAAAGTTGGCCTTTTAATGTGCTGGGGCTTTCTCGGTTTGTTTACACCGTGTGTAGTATCTCAGGGTTCTGTTTACTGATTGTTATTCATAGATTCCCCTGGACCTAAGTGTACCAGCCATAGTGGAAAATGTGAATAGTAGCAACCCAGATAGAGTATTTGCTGGTGTCCAATCGTGTCGAAAGCTGCTCGCAAAAGGAAGAAAACCTCCACTTGATGAGATAATAGAGTGAGTATCCTTCAATCATTGTTTGTATTGGAGACAATAATTGTAATGGTTGCCATGTGTGCTTTGCTCAACTAATCTATGGCTAATATCTGTGCCCTGCAGTGTGGTAGTTGTCTGCAGGTCATTGGGTGTATATGTATGATTCAATGCTGATTCAAGATAATGGGTGTTGATTACTGATAATGAGCTTACATGGTTGGGTGATTCTAAGCCAGATGGGGTTTGATATATCATGTTCTCTGTATGTAACTAGGACTGGGATAGTTCCAAGACTAGTGCAGCTGCTGACCACACCCAACAACGAGCTGCAGTTCGAGGCAGCCTGGGCGCTCACAAACATTGCTTCCGGAAATTCACATCAAACTAAGTCCGTTGTTGAAGCAGGTGAGAATTTTAACGTTATACTGTCTCTATTACTAGCTATGACCTATGGGATTCTTTCGTACAGGAGGAGTACAGATGTTCATTCACCTTCTGTCTAGCACTCACATGAATGTGGTTGACCAGGCTGTGTGGGCATTGGGGAATATTGCTGGAGACGGCGCCAACTTGAGAGAGCTGACTATCAAGAATGGCATCATCCCACCACTCATTGCACTCATCAAGCCAGGCATACAGGTGAGCTTATAAACCGTGAGAACTTTCAATGCTTTAGTATGAATATGCTTGAAGGCAAGTATTTAAATCCTTGAAATGGATGATTAGATTCAGGGCTCTGTAATGACTCCCCTTTACAGTTGTTGACATGTGTTGTGCATAGTGACTATCGAAAGTGTTGATATACATAATATAGACTGGACACCTGTGCAACATTACGTGGACTTTGTCTAACCTCTGTCGTAACAAGGACCCGCCTCCTTCTTTCGAGACAGCCCAACAAGTAAGCCTAATCATGGTAGAAGTGACCATTTATTATCACTTGTTTGTTTTTGTTTCAAGGTTCTTCCTGCTCTTGCTCATCTACTTAACCATGACAACACAGATGTGGTGGTGGATACATGTTGGGCTCTTTCGTACCTCACTGATGGCAATACAGAAAGGATCCAGGCTGTCATCCAGGCAGGTGTTGTGCCCAGATTGATAGAACTCATTGGATCGCCAAATGTCAAATGTATTGTAAGTATTGTGGTAAATACAGTTTTGTGCTCAACCTGTGAAAATGCTCACAATACAACTTGGTTATTGTTACTATTATCATCATTATTATTATTTTAGACACCAGCTCTTCGTGCGGTTGGTAATATAGTGACTGGAACAGACCAGCAGACTCAGACAGTGCTGGACCAGAATGCTTTGGTTCACTTTCATAAGCTGTTGGCTGACCCCAAGTCTTCAATCCAGAAGGAAGCGGCATGGACCATTTCTAATATAACTGCTGGCCAGCCCCACCAAATCCAGGCTGTAGTTGATGCTGGGTTGATAAAGCCTATCATTGAAATTGTTGCAAAGGTAATTTTGTTTGACCTTTCCTTGATACTGCATGTTTATCATAGTTGCACATATTTCAGGGAGAGTACAAAGCTCAAAAAGAAGCTGTGTGGGCTATCACAAACTTGACTGCTGGTGGAAATATCGACCAGATAGTCCATGCTGTACAGGAAGGTGCTTTGAAACCTTTCTGTGACCTGTTAGTGGTCCAGGAAACCAAAATTGTTATGGTGATACTGGATGCTCTCATGAACATTCTTGATGTGAGTTTTAGGAATTGTTATGGGAGGATATGTTAAGGGTGGCCGCACACCGCCTACGCAATTTTTTTTGTTGATGGTTGATATGCACGAATACTACTATTGTATACTTACAGGGGCTTCTCACTACAACACAAGGACAAAGTACCTGCCGAAGGTGCCACTCACTAATTTTAGAGCGAATCTGGAAGAAATATTGGGGCCTGGTTATAAAACTTTGTAGCACTTTTTTGGAGCGGTGCGGTAAGTTGGAGCTCCGCAATTCAGTGCACTACTAGCCAAGCCAATACTCTACTGCAAAACAACGAGTTCTTTTCCATTTCAATATTACTTTATGATTTATTCGCAATTTTTTTGTATTTATAAGATATTGAAACATTCTCGTTGCGGTGCAGTTCATTTTTTTAGGTTTACCCGTATGTAAATTTTTTTTGTCGTTCTCATTATTAGATTCCAAGAAAAACTGATATAAAATTTGGAACTTTAATTCCGCTCGCAAAGCTTAAGAAATAGCCCCGCCCCATGTCTTGTACACGAGCAATTTTTTTTCAATTGGTTTGTAAGGTTCTAAAAAGAGCCTGCCTACATCAAAGAGTAAACAAACATCAACATAATGAGAGAGCAGTTTCTTGGAGATAGTCCGAGGTGAAGGTATTAAGTCTGCGCAGCTTGGGAAGTTTTCGCTCCTTAGAAATCGAGCCTGCTGGATCCATCGGCTTGAGTTCAGGTACGCAGAGCTTGGAGAACGGCTACAGGAGGAGAGGCAGCCTGGTGCACCTTGCCACGTGAGTTCAGACGACGTATGGAGAGTTGCTGTAAACGGCTACAAGACAACAAGAAGCTAAACTAAAACACCACAACTTCGCAAGCTATACTACTGCGCGATTGTTTCTGCTCGCGTATTATCGAATGGTGGGGTATTGGCGGCGAATAAATTAATGTCCGGATCTACAGGCAGTGCGCATCGCTATGTGCGGCCACCCTTAATGAAAATTAGTTCAATTAGCATGATGCGAATTGTAAAAAGCTGCTGAAATGTTTTGTTTTAATTTCAGTGATAGTGTTGAACTGATTGTGTGTGCGTGTTCCCTAGGCTGCATCAAAGGTTCAGCAAGTGGACAGTGTGTGCGTGCTCATAGAAGAGTGTGAAGGTTTGGACAAGATAGAGGCGCTACAACAGCACCAGAACAGAGATGTGTACCAGCTGGCACTCTCCATCATTGACAAGTACTTCTCTGAGGTATTTTGTTGCACATATATTTTTAATAATGTAAAATTAATTATAATGTCCATTCATTTTAGGAAGAGGAGGAAAATGAAACTATCGCACCAGCTACAGAAAATGGTGGATTCAAGTTTGGTCCAGTCGCACAAAACATTCCGTCGAATGGGTTCCAATTTTGATTTACCAAGCAGCAACATGAATAACTATTGTGGCAAATCTGTCTTTTGTGTTGTTAATCATTCCAGTGTGTCTGATATGTTTGTGTGTACAGCCACCAACTTCACCTCTGCATTTCCATTATTTGTATTTCTGATTATTACTTTTTTAATTAAAAATGGTGCCACATTGTGGCTTTTCTTCAATGTGTTCTATGCAGTGAAATTGGTAGTAAGCATGTTGAATTTTCACAAGAAATAACACAAAGGTGCAACATTCCTATGCCCTGAAGTGTTCTGTGCAGTGAAATTGGTAGTACGCATGTTGAATTTTCACAAGAAATAACACGAAGGTGCAACTCCTTTGCCCCGCCCCCTAAACACTTTAACCATCATTCCTAAAGCTGTAAGTACAAGTGGTCTAATTGCACAAGGCTAGCATGTCCAGTTGCAGTGTGGAGGCATTAAACATAGGAATAATGACCATCTGATACTGTGTCTCGTGACATATCCTAATAATTGTGAAGTAATGGGTTAGCAGGGTACAACCAGGGCCAACTACAAGGGCACCACATCACAATGGTGGAGATCTATATCAATAGAATGCTGAGCACAACAGCATACAGAGCCTGCAATGATTCAAACATTCTAGTACACAGTCACTTGCATAAGATTAGCTAACATATCACAGTATGCATTGTTATCTTCATAAACACACCATCCCCCAAATCACATTTGCAGAACCTCTGGTATTATAAATCTCACTTTCAGTGAGCTTTCATCAAATAAACAAAATAATAGTATGTAATTTGGGTAGAACCGGCACAGAGAATAAAAAGTAAAGCACAGCAGCAGCTACAACAAGCCAGCTGTGCAACATTTATCTTCTGATGAACGAAATGAAATTTAGAAAGAGAGGTAAGAACAAACACTTAAAACAGCTACACTATGCTAAGTCCCACTAGTCGTACTAGTACTTGCTGGTTCTACTGGTCCATTAGGTGTACCCTTTGTCCTTTCTTTACCACTCTTGGATGAAGAGTTAGTGCTCTCTCTTGAACTGCCATTCTTGCTATGTTTACTATGTGGCTGAATTTGTTGCTGCTGTTGTTGCTGCTGGAGTTGCTGTTGCTTCTGTTCCATGTGTAAGATTGTGGCTTGCATGGCTTCTACCTCTTCATCAAGCTGCAGCACAAACTCTGTCAGCTCTGAAAGACATTCAAGGAACTACATCAAGTCATTCTGATCAAGTGTTACTATCAAAACAACTAAAATATGAGTGGAATATTCTCGGTAGCTACAGTACATAGCATTCTAATTAATACTCACCAATGCATCAACAATTAAAGTGTGAATATAAGGGGGTGTTGGGGTGAGTATGAAACTACTGCCTATACATTAAATGTTTTCTCTAAGGCACAGTAATTGAAATAAAGCATTTTTAATGTTCATGATAAGCTATATGGGAGGGAAGGGAAAAAGGAAAAAAAAAAGAGGATACTTGAAGTTTAGAACACATATGTAGCTTGTTTAGTAACTGTAATGTGACAAAGAGAGATTTAAATTCTTCAAGTCTTTGAGGGATGCTAAACATAGTGTTCCAGTCTCGAGGGCAGGGATACTATATAGTAGTGTACATTCAGTTCTGTTGTTTAAAAATGGTCACTACGTTCCAAATTAGTTAAGTACAGTGCAGCCAATGAACTACAATGTTTAGAGTTCCTAAGGCTCTCAGGAATGCTTCCACTGCATTCAGGATGCTTCAGTCTAGGACCTTCGAGACCCTAAAACTGTAGTTCCTTGGAGACAGCTTAATGTATTGTGACAGAGGGGCTTTTAAATTCCTTAGGTCCTTCAGAAAGGTATGCTATATGTAGTGTCCCTTCAGTTGCATTATTAGGAATGGTCACTATGTAAAAAATTATTCAAGTGCTGCACAACCATTGTGAACTACTGTGTTTAGGGTCCCTCAAGCCCCCACATTAGCGCTCTTGCTGGGCTTGGGATGCTATAACCTAGGGACTATACCGTAATTTCCCCTGGAGGCAGTGCATGCCTAAAATCTTTGCTGCCATGTACAACTCCTACCCTTTACCAACTAACCTACTTACAACTCCAACCCTCCCACTATTCTGGCATTGTGGCATGTCAGAGTTTTTCGCTGGGGGTGGGAAACACTGCTGTGCTTAGTTACACCCACTCTTAAAATCCACTCTACTTTGATGCACATGCCCGAGTTTATAATCTTATCACTCATAGAATTCAACTTTTAGATATTGTCCTATGTATATTAATTTCCAACTTAGGAAGGGGGGGGGGGAGGAAGTGGGTGGGTGGGATCCCAGGGCACCCCTACCTCGTATGAAGACCTATTCCCTCACCTTCCTGAGCTTGCTTGATCTCTTGGTTGTGCTTCTTGTGAAGTGTGATCTCTGCCTCTAGCTGTGCCACTCTACCCTGGGAGATCTGCTTGCCTAGCTCCTGATTCTCTTGCAGCAGACCGCGACACTTGGCCATCAGTTTCTTGCCGGTAACGCTGCACACACATACAATCAGTAGACATGCAGTATGAGGAAGTACAGTTGAAATATATAGTGGCATCTCTCCCTCATTGGGGAAAAACATGTTCCGTGGATTATTTTCTTTCCAGTTACTTAATATTTAGGAAAATATGGAACCTAATTAGATGACCGCATAGCAGAACAAAAATAATTTCGAAAAATAAACTATGCTGACACTATTGACCACTGACACATACACAAAAGGAAAAAAATCAACAAATGTAAATTACACGTGCTCCAATATATCCGTTTCTCGCAACAGAAGTTTACATATCATTCATGAACACAATATAACTCCACTCTAATCATACTGACACACTGGCAGCACTAAATGAATGCCACTTGCTGGTTAAACTACTGTAACTGAAACATCTTGCATGTGCATGATCGCCTCACTTTGGACTGACACACCCACAATAAAACACCAGCATTGGAATGGGTCCAAATTGAAACTATTAAATTTCAATAATGTGGACACTCAAAAATGTAGAGTATAGTGTAAAACAAAGTAAAACAACACAATACCAAAACAACAACAATAAGCAACACAGCAGCTGGAATAACATCAACTAGCGCAACGGGAGGGAATTAATAAGAATTATCAAGAGTCACATTTAAAAGTCCTAATTACTGGACCCAGTTATTTGAGTACAACAAGTTCAATAGTGCTACAAATTCATGACAACAATGGTACATCACTGTACAAAATGGCACTGACTTGCATTCAGTTAAGAGTTGAAAACGGCCGCAGTTACTGACAAACACAAATTGAAAACAATCCAAACAAAAAAAATAGAAGTTTGAAAAAATCAAATTGAAGACAAAAGTCAGCCACCAACAGCGCTGTTTCGCAGTTGCCAATATTTCTGGCCGCCTGGACGTACAACCTTCGGTTTCTAACCTATCTGGCGTGAATTTCCATGCGCTGAGGTCTGTCTGAGCTTGATCTAGTTTTTCTTTGTAGTCCGAGAGTTGCGCCTTCATGCGACTGAAGACGAGGTTGATGGCTGGGTCAATGAGCATGCGATGGAGCTGAGAACCCTCGGACGTCTGCGCTTGCTTCAACTCGTGCACTTGAGACTTCAAAGTGACACCCAAACGTTGAAGTGTGCAAGGGGAGAGATGTCCATGAAGTGGTGAACCAGGGGCATTGTGGACAAGAAGAGACCCGAAAGAATGGGAAATGAGGGGGGAGGGGAGGGAGGTAGTAAGTAGGGAATAAAGATATAAAGTGAGGAAAACAAAAACAAACAAACAAACAACAACATTAGTAAACATCAGTGTCAGCTTGTCCGTCTACCTCCACCTCCTCCCTCCCCCTCATCATTCTTCTATCTTTCAAGTACCAGACAAATCAACATCTAAATAAATGATCATCCCATCTCTCACCACTAACTCCTGCAGTTCCTGCTGCTTGGTGGCCAACCTCATGTTGAGGACATTCTCTCTGCGTGTAAACTCCTCCACCCTCTGCTGTAATTTGCTCTCCGAATCCTTCAACTTGGCCACCTCAGCAGCACTGGATGAGTCCAGAACAGAGAGCAGGTGGTCAATATAAGCATCCTGTTCCTTCCACCTACAGTGCAATGTGACAGACTCGATTTTCACTGAGAGACAAGAACAATAGACCGTGTTCTCGTATACTACAAAGTTAGAAGTAACATATCTAAACTTAATTATTACCCCCATGATCCCCATCCCCTTTCAGAGACAGAATCAATGGGGGAGGGGAGAGAGAAGAACATAAGGATGGAGAAAGTGGAGTATAAAAGGCTAGCAGAGGAGTGAATTATGATTGTATGATGGTGAATGTGGCAGCAGACTTGAAACCACAAATGAATTATTCCTCAACACTTGAGAAGTTAAAAACAACAGCTATGAGAGATTACGCAACCACAGGAATAAACTATGGCAACGCCACCATCAGTCTTAAGTGATTCATAATGTTTCGTGACTATGTTCAATGAGGTGAAGCAAAAATGACAGACTTACCCTTGAGTCTCATACATACAGAATTTGTGTTATGTTACCAACTTACTTAGACACTATTTTCTCACGAGACATTTCTCGGATGTCACTGGATGAAAGCTTCACCTGAAGAAAAATATATAATGCTCATACTAAGCTTCAATGAACTCTAAGCTTGCACCAACCCGTATTTCAGAAAGGAAAAAAAATGTGATTTACCTTTTGACGTTTTCTCTCTTTTGGAGCTGATTCAGGAGATAGACTTCGCTTTCTTTTACTCCTGCTGTATGGAGATGTACTTCTCTTCCTCTGCTTCGAGGAAGACGATGCTGCACACCAAAGTTAGGTTTGGGAGGGAAACGTAAGGTGAGCTTTATTTAGACATCGGGCTTTACAAGCATACAATTTAAAGCTAAACATATAACACAGTACAGACGTACACTTTTCGGCCATCACTTAATAGAGATTGCAGAAAATCTTCTGAGTGACTGCAGCTTGCGATTGTGTATCTAGTAGTAGCCACCCACAAAACAAAAGTACGGAGGTCAACTTGTTAAAATGACGATCTTTACCCTTACTGTCGTGACACGTCATAAAAAAATTGTAGCCATTATAATGAGCCTGTTCATAAAGGTATATACATGGCACTTGTTAATGCCACTATTTTTTAGCTCTGTTTGCAGTAGAATGATTATTAAAATGTAGCATTATCATAGCATATGTCAGTAAAATGAATACAACTTCTATTAACGACCTCTCCCGAGAAGCGACTGACCTCTCCGGAGAGACCAAACCGTGCGCCCCCGTTTGCAACTACAACTTTAGAACCTCTGAGAAGCAACCACCTCTTATTTCTGACCAGCGACCAATTTCTCGATCCCATCTTGCTCAAAATAAATACATTCGCCCCTCTACACGAGCGACCGAAGATCACACCATTGAAAATTTGAGAGATTGTGGTCTCGCGTAAGCTAATAAAAAAGTAGCATACTACACTACTTCTACAGTATCCAATTTTGTCTGGGACAAAGGTCTTCGCTAAATGCTCTATGAAAGTTTGATGATTCTTTATCTGAACAAAAAGTGCAGGAAATAATGTCCACAGGACAGCATACTGCCTCAAACAATCCCCTTATTCTGGAAAAAAAATTACAGAAAATTGCATCTCCAGTGGCAGCACATCTTTATCAAAGTATAGTTAGCTGTACCAGTAGCCACAAGAAGGCAATTGAGTATAGCTATGGTTTTTTATCTTTCCACCTCAGCAACACAGGAGTACGAAATCCAGATGCTTGTGGATTCTGACATGTTGTCCTGACTCTTTCCTGGTGAAATCTATGCCTGTCTGTTACTGTTCCGTGTAGCTACTAGGTTAAGCCTATTTTGAGTGGTAGCTTCCAGTATGGCAGAGTACTCGTGACCCTAACTTTGGTGTTTAGCAGTTGACTGTTAGTTGATCAGACTTCAACTCTGGTTGAACAACTAACCTTGCCGTTGTCCCACCAAAAGTGCTAGTACAGTAATTAAATGTATATGGTACGTATCTAGTAAATTGAAGTAGGAATGGAGGATATTCAATAAATATTAGAAAATTCACACAAAGAAAGAATTTCACAATTTCTTTCTCAGCCTTCTTTTACTCATTAAATGTATTCTCTTTCTTCTCTCGCCTACACCGACAGCTAAACTTGCACTTCAAAAATGTATTTGGTTGATAGCTACATTTTAAGAATGAGACTTTACTAGTTTTTAACTTCTTGTAATCACACAAAATTAAAGTGATGTATTTAAGTATAGTCAACTCCAGGATTCAGTACTATGTACATCGAAGCTGTTTGGTAAAGGGTTCTGATCTTTACAGCAACTTGACTACTAAGCTGCGGTAGAAATTAGTCTCTCGCGCCGATCCTTTACCCAACCACTCCACTTAAACTATTACTCAACCTTGCCTAAGAGAATCTCTGCCAATAAGAAGCTGAAACTGGCTGAAGCCAAAACAACTGCTGTTTATCAGCAAAACATATAACAAAATATTATAGAAAAAAATCATTTCATACTGGCATAAAAAATTAGCTACTTTGTTATAATACACCAAATAATAAATTGTAGTAGTGGAGTCTCCTGAGCTTGACTTGTAGCACCAGGGGTGAACGCTGAAGGTGATGCTATGAACACCACTACGTCAGTGAGCACACAGCTACAGATTTACCCCAGCTTGCTGGAAGTGATGTTGGAAGTGCTACCTCTGTCGTTGAGGAGTCCAGGTTGGTGTCAACTTCGGCAATCCCTGCGATTGAGGACCTGAGCAGTTCAATATGTAAGTCATATGATTAAAAAAAAAATTTTTTTAGTACTATTCTAGCCACAACTGCCAAGAGAAACTAGTAACTCACTGAATTAAAAAAATAATAATATATTGACACACAAAATAAACAAATAAATAACTAGTTGATATAACACCATTGTGAGAAATGGCAGAGAAAGTACTATAGCAAAAGACAAAAAAAAAAGCTAGTGGGTAGGATGATGTTGGAGAAATTTATCGAACAAAATTTAGTATTTGGGCTAGCAGGTAGGCAACAGACACTCATACACACACACAATGAACTGGTGAGTACCAGTATATCATTCTGAGAAAATTACACACACAAAAAAAACAACAACTTTGGGTTAGTGTGCAGCAAAAACAAAAAAAACAAAAAAAAACTAGTTGAGATAGTATTGAGAAATCCAACTGCAATGGAATTATAACACTGACCAACAACCAACCGGAAGACAATAAACTGAAACTGGTGTAGTGGGTAGATCTATTACAAAGCATGAATAAAATTTAGTATTTGGGGTTAGCAGGTTGGCCACAAGCACGCATACACACATGCATACACACACACATACACAATGAACTGATTAGTATACCAGTATATCATTCTGAGAAAATTTATTATCAGTACATAATAAATAACCAAAAAAAATTGAGTTGGTGTGCAGCACAAAAAACAACAACAACAACAACAAAACTAGTTGAGATAATATTGAGAAATTCAACTACAGTGGAATTATAAACGCATGACCAACAAGTGGGCAAAGACAATAAATTAGAACTAGTAGTACATTTATTTTCTAAGCATGAATAAAATTTAATATTTGGGTAGAACATTATTGAGAAGATAATTATCAATGATGTGGACACTAAACTTACACACACGAGATAATAGTGATTACATTAGGATGTTCTGTGAAAATTGTTATCAGTGCATCAACAAAAAAAAACTTTGGGTTAGTGTGTAGGATATGAGCCTCACAAATTGCTATCTGTATATTAACACGCTATGTAAGATTTAGATGGAGAAAATTATTATTAGGGTGAATTAAATATTTGCTTAGAATAGGCTTACCTACCATTCAAGCTTCAATTTACTATCAATACTATAAAAGTGAAAGAAATACCTGATGATTGAACTATTGGTATTAGAACATATAAATGATATAGCTGTGATTACTATATAGCTGTGTATGCAAAAAAAGGGGGGGGGGGGGGGGGGGAGACACAGATTAGGAAGCTGTTTTATTGGATGACCAGGACAGACGAAGAGAGGTATTGATGGAGGCAGTAGAGGAATTAGTGGAGGTGGAGGGGTCTGCTGAGGTTGCCGAGGCAGAAAGGCTTGCTGAAGTGGAGGGGCTTGTGGAGGTGGAGGGGGCTAGTGGAGGTGGAGGGGCTTGTGGAGGTGGAGGGGCTTGTGGAGGTGGAGGGGCTTGCGGAGGTGGAGGGGCTTGTGGAGGTGGAGGGGGCTTGTGGAGGTGGAGGGGGCTTGTGGAGGCGTAGGGCTTGTGGAGGCGGAGGGGCTTGCAGAGGAGGGGCTTGCTGAGGTGGAGGGGCTTGTGGAGGTGGAGGGGCTTGTGGAGGTGGAGGGGCTTGTGGAGGCGGAGGGGCTTGCTGAGGTGGAGGGGGCTTGTGGAGGCAGAGCTGTAAGACAATCGTAACTGTCTTTAGAGGACATAATTGATCGGCTGTCAAGTGTAGCCAACCAACTGAGCGTCCCTCAGGACAGTGAGACACTGTTTTCATTGGTGTCTTCCAGCACTATAGGGCTGGAACATTCTCATGAACTGAAGATCCACAACTTTACTGGTAGCTTCAGTCAGTACTATCCAGTCTTGTCATTCCTGATGAATGGCCATCTTCATGCTGAGTATTACAAGCTTAGTGGTATGCTAGGATTGCCTGCATGTTCACATTCCCAGTGGCAGAGAATTCTAGAAAGACTAGAGAAGTATGTGACAGAGCTTGCAGAATGATCTTGCGCTCAGGTCAGAGAAGATGTTGTTCGACGTGGGGATGGCAAACACTGGACAGCTATGAGGATCTCTACAAGAGGCCATTACTCAGCTCCTCGGCTACCATCCATGATTTTGCAACCGGCAAAATAGCTTACTTTGCTCATCGTACCAAATGTGGAAAAGGTCACAACTGGAAATGAAGTAGTAGGCAAGGCACCTTTAAAATTACAAATACAGCCTAATAATAATTGTATAAATTGTAGGAGCACACAGGGCCCTACCTGATGTAGTGGCTATGGAGAGAGTCATCAACCACAAGGTGAAACAATGTCACACTTGCCAAGAGAACAGAAATAACCCACCACCGTCAGTAATTACCTGGGAGTTTCCACAGAAACCATGGGAAAGGCTACACTGTGATTTCACGGGACCAATGGAAGGGAAGGTGTTCCTCATTCTAGTTGACGCTTTACCAAGTGGTTGGAGGTTATGCCAATGACCACAGCAATGTCAGGAACGACTATTGAAATACTTTCAAACCATTTTTGCTACACATGGTCTGCCTACAGTACTGGTTACAGACAGTGGACCTCAATTCACTCTATAGTGCAGAATTCAAGACTTTTATGGAGAACAATGGTATTCGACACCAAAGATCGGCTCCATATCACCCTGCCACCAATGGCCTCGCAGAATGAGCTGTACGAGTATGGAGAAAAACACAGAAGGATCTATTTCTACATGAGTATTCTGATTCCTTTTTCTGTACAGACGAACACCTCATATAACAACAGGCATGCCACCAGCTCAAATGCTATTCGGGAGAATACCAAGATCTCACCTTGATTTGATCAAGCCCAACATGTCACAGCGTGTCAAGGACAAGCAAAGTTTGCAGCAGAGGCAGCATAATGAGCATGCTAAACCATGAGCTTTCGCTCCAGGAGATCCAGTTTTCTTTAAGATTTTCCAGAAGGGCCTCGTACCTATCAGATTTCATTGTTAGACGGTCACAGAATTCAAGACATGTGGATCACATTAGACATCGTCCATCAAGACCAACTCAAGATTTTGCCCCTGAGCTAGATTGTTTGCAGGACCTTCAGAATCTAACCAGAGGTTAATCTACAAGCTCCAGAGACACCACAACCAAGTACCACATCATCAGAGCCTAGAGCTAGTACTCAGCAGTCTACTCCAAATGTTCCACTACCTACACGTTTAACATATGGACTGAACTTCGAGCCACCCGTTTAACCGTGAAGGGTTAAGTTTTAAATACACCCAATTATTATATTTATTACAATCGAATTATATTTACATTTTATGCAAGTTGTATGAAAAAAAATTAATTGTTGTGTACGTTACAGCCTACACTTCATGAAGGTGGCAGAAGTTGGACTCTAACAGTGTGGCAGCAGTTATCATTGAAGGTGAGTGAATCAAACACAAGACACGTTTCACTTATTACCGTATAGTAGGTATATTTTATGGGTAAAAACTATCACTGATTTGAATTTAATTAAGTATTAGTGGATTATATTTTCATAATTAACCCTCAGCGTGCATGCGTGAGAGGGTTATAGTTAGTTGTCCTGTCTGTTTGTCTGTTTGTCTGTCTGTCATGCTCTGATTTTGGAGATTACTGACAATTAACAGTTGATTTAGGTATGAACTTACTCAGGACGAAGATTTAAGACCTTTTATTGTGCTTTTTTTTTATTATTTCGGGCTAATTGTTGAGAAAATGCGAAGTTTTCAACTCCATGTAGGTACCAGCTTTTATGGGCAACGCCCCCTAGTGTCACATCATAATCACGTGAGTAAATAATTTCTGCAGCCAGCAGTGTAGTTCGCTTTATGCTCAGGGAAGTAAATTCTTCTCTTATGAAGACAGCATTCCAATGTACTATTTTCATTGGTCGAGCTATTTTGATGCCTCATTAAAAATAGCTAACAGATTGCTTGTTCTTTTGGAAGGAGATTATATTGTAATAGCTAGGTAGTGTTTAATAGCGCTGAGGGTTCGCACCTTTAGTGCTTCATTGCTTCAAGTAAGCATTTTAATAGTTTATGGATAAAAACAGCCACTTCATTCGTATAATAAATAACAATTTTATTGTATGTGGCGTATGTTAATGACTAATTAGAGTTTTCTGTCTTGCGCCAATGGTGAACATAGATGTCCAGCTTTGTTATCAATCACTCATGGGGCTCCACCTACATATATGGGTGTGTCCTTTGCTTATATTGTCAGGGTGGCATATATTATCTAACGCACGTGTTTGTAGCAATATGTGGGAGGTGTGGGGGCAGGCAGTATAGTCCCCTGAACATCAAGGGGGATTATTGGGGGGGGGGGGGGGGGGGGAGGCTCATTATTTGGTGTAGCAATCATATGACACGACTATAAACTCTTGACTATTCAACCACAGGAAGGGGTTCCCAGCAGTGAAATTTTTTAATGATATTAGTATCAAACTTTTGATGGTTGAATAGTTCTTCAGTGTCAATTTATACAGTGTAAAAACTTAGCATCTGTTATGTGTCTATCGGGCGGGTTTGAAAACACTTTGTACTTTATACACATTACTCAGTGCACTTTATGCATGTAGTAGGCACTGATTGGCTCACGTGATGTTTTTGACACACCAGCTTCTAGTTTGCTGTTAACGATTCTTACAGCTAATTACTAGACGGCGACAACTAAGATTTTTTCACATTTTTCCTTTGCTTTTTTCCAGACCCCTTTAGGTGAGAAAGTTTCTATTACTAGATCTTATTTAACCAACACAATTACTATACAAGAATACATCATATTTAAAACATTTAACAGTGTATTCCATGAAGTTTCATATTTTCCCTGCAGATTTCTTACTAAAAAAAAAAAACATGTCAAATTACAAGTGTAATGCATTTTCATTAAAATACTGAGATACTGGCAAATCTTAGTTATGGGCACCTCTCTGACCCAAGCCACTTGGATAGCAAATGATTTACTGCATGTCATAACTTTAGTGACACAGTTCACACACACACACACACACACACACACACACACACACACACACACACACACACACAAGAGTGTGTTGATGTTGTGTTCATGTGATGTAGCTTGTGCCAGTTTATATTTTGCAAATTTAACAACTTCTGAGTTAGTTAGTTTGTTGGTTTTATTGCTGAATTGCACATTTTAGTGACGTGAATAGAAGCCACATACAATAGTTTGATATTCTGTTTTTGCTTTGCAGGTTCCAACATATTATGTTCCCATGAGTAGTGCCTCCTCATGGCGGGAACGGGCAACATTATTGTTCAATAGAATTTCACGATTCAATATAAACCATAGGTTTAACTAAAAAAATTTGTCATTTTGTTTAGTACTGCATTAGTTTTCTTTACCTGGACTTTGCTGACAGAGGTCAAAGGGCATGCCGGGATATCCTTTTATACCCGGACCTCCGGAAGGAGTTGAGAATGTGGTAAACGAGGCCACAGGTTTCGCGTATGGAGAATAGCATTGAATTATAAACGCGACCTCTAAGTTTAAGGAAGAGAAGAGGGTTGGGGAATTTAGTTTAAAGAAGGGGGCAAAGGTGTGTCCCCCTTTCGGTATCAAACAATGCAGAAATCATTAGTGACCTTAATAATTGGTGCACTCTGTTAACATGGATGACAGAAGTTATAGCGACTCTTATTACAGTAACAATTGGTTTATAATTTCTAACTGCAATCTACATATGAATTGGAGGTATGTGTATGTGTGTGTGAAATGCAACAGTATGATAGGAAACAAGTATAATAGAGGGTGTTGAGTACATATCACTATCTGTTTTTGCTTTTTGCATTAATGAAAAATAAAGCCTCTTGAAATGATAGTCAACAAGGCAGTACTCATTGTGATACTATCAAAAACAATGTACTTTACTGAAGGTTTTCTTTACCTATAAATGTGAACATCTGCAGGTAAAGTAGGCAAAATATGCCTCCGTCAAATTATTAGATTAAGTTGAGCTTAGAGTGACAAGGTGATAGAAGTGGGAGGGGGGGGGGGGGTACAGGGGGTCACACACTATGCAGATTTAAGTATTGAATTGGTGAACTTGTATTTAGCTCAGCTAAAAGCTATATATTTTCATGAAATAATGGTTTTCATGAGAGTAACTTAACTTCTGATACATGACACGCCCCCACTTTGAAGCCTTCCCGAGTGATACAGTAGTTTGAACCATTCCAACTTGTACAACAAAACTGTTCTATTGTGCATGCATTTTAAATACATTTTCACCAATTAAAACGGATCTTTGTTAATTAACAATTACATGTACTATGTGCTGCATCAGTGACGTTCCCATCTTAAATACCACCACGACAGAAGAACAACGACTATTTGGGTTCTATCCCTTCACAAGAAAGTAATAGTTCATGTTTTAATATATTTTTTCCCTTTAATATCACATGCTCTTATTTGTGTACTGTCACTCATTGCCTTTCATTGTGTATCGTCAACTATGGAAGCACCATTCACTATATCCCCCTCCCCCTACTCGGAGGACCTGCACCCTCCCCTCTCTGTGGCCTATTCAGCCTATTTAGCTACACACTATCCTAGATAGGAATTAAAAAAAAAAAAGCCCCCCCCCCCCTCCTCCTAGACAAAAATCCTGTATGAAGCCCTTTTGGTTATTAATAATTTGGCTGATAAGCTGGCTCCTTCAATTTAGGCTAACTTTCTCATGAACTGCTGCTATGGACAAATTCTATTTACACAGTAGTGTAGTCATATACTCAACTGTGTGTGTGTAGGCATGGTTGAGGGTGTGGCTACGTCAGACTGAGCACCCCCCCCACCCCCAGTCACTTTCTGTCCAGTTACGCCACTGCACTGTATTAAATTTCCTGTACATGGTCACAAAATGAAAAGCAACTAATAAGGGAAAATTAAATGCAACCAAAATATATAATATATATAACAATTATAAGGGCGGGGGGTAAATAAACACTAGTGGCATAATATGTAATACAAGTATAGAGTATTGAAACAAGATTGTTATAATAAGAGTAAATAAACTGAGGTGGAACTCATCACTGATGATGTAGAATCCGCGAACATTCTCACTAGAGAGATTATCTTAATATACAATCCACAAGGCGTTGTGGATCCTTCTAAAGATTGATGCCTACTTGCAATACAAACCAAATCCCAACATATGCACAGTGGTCTGTATTGAATATACATTCAAAATAACTAAAATTCATATATGATGTTAAATGAATAACGATCATGGTGATTGATGAATATGAAGAATATAAGTTAATATTAATATTTGAAATCTTTACAATTTGTTACTATTATTATTAGCCCTCAGTGTGCATGTGTGAGAGGGTTATCATAGTCATCTTGTCTGTTTGTCTGTCTGTCTGTCATGCTCTGATTTTTAGAGAATGTTTGGGACTATCCAACAAGAGGGACTATCCAGCAAGTTGAGGACTTGATCCCGGCGGCGTAGTCTGTTGACACACACTACACTAAGCAGAAACAGAGTAACTAGTGCAGTGAAGACCCACTGGCAGGTATGGTAGCGTCAGAGTTCCAGTAAGAACAGTCAATGACAGTGTTCTAGGTGATAAATATAAACAAAAAAAAAGAAGAAACATCGACGATGCACGGCGATTGACGGTACATGAAAATAAGAACAAATGAGTATGCGTGAATACTAATGATGAAATAAAGTGTAATGTTATAGTTGTTCTGGCAGTCAGAGAAAACATAAAAGTTTGAGAAAACATGAAGCTGTCGGTTTTGCATAGGGTACTAACTGTTGTGGAAAAGGTCCCCTATCGTCACGTCGTAATCATGTGAGCAAATAATTTCTTGCAGTTTGAGAGTTTTTGCTTAATCCTGAGAATTTAACAGAGAGCAAAATAAAGATAGATTGTAAAAGATTCTACTAAACTTTTCTAAGCAGTACGAAACATCAGAACCATCTTTACATAAATATTTTGAAGAATACTACATTATGTTGCACTTGTAATACGTAACTAAACTATTTGTCACTCAATGTAATATACGTACATAACATGTTATTTCAAAAAAATGGGCAATGTGCTAGAAAGATTGGCCTTTCTGATGTAGATACAAGCATGCATATTGAAAGGTATGTTTGCAGTAACATTTTTAACACATGGTGGAAATCTAATATTAAATTAATTTGCTTCCATCAGCTCAAGATTAATGAATGGCAAAGTAAACAAAATAGTTGATGGTCTCTTTCATATTTTGATGCACACAAACTTCCACTAACTAACAAAAGAACTGATGTGGAAGAAAGTGGTTAGAAAGAAAGGGAGACAACAACATGGGATAGTCTAGTATTGCCAGACCCTTTACCTACTGCTACATGGGAACAGGGCCTGCCTGGTAGACTGACATAGAACAGATTGTCAACATCTTGCGATAGTACTGGTCTCATATACACTGACATCTGATTACATAACTTGACATACACATTTGCATGTATATTTATTGACACACAAACACTTGTGCCCTAGGTGACCACAACAAGCTAGCCAGAGCCACTAATTGCTCTGAGTGTTGGTGATACATTCTAGCAATGTAGACCAATTGGAACCAATACTTCCTTATATTACAAACACACTCTAGAAAACACTCACCTTGCCATCATTTCAGCAGTGTCAGGTAACTCCATGATCAAATGTTGACACTTCTTGAGCCATCATCACAGCTGGTCTAAGTTTTACAGACAACAAAAGCAGCTCCACCCACTCCATCACACTAAAAAGAAAAGCAATAGGAAAAGAAAACACACTGAAGTGAATAAATGTAATTGTGAAATTCAACTTATACTCTGCAAGCTGATCCCACCAAGAAATTGTTAGAAACAGTTTATCAAACTCTAGCTGAGAGGTATAGTCTCTTTAAAATATTCACTAACACGGCGGTTCTGGATCTTTAGATTGGAGAGTCAGTTGTAACACAATAAGAGGTAGAGGCGGCATCCATGAACACATAGTATAATGCAAAAATAGAAGGGTGAAGACACTAGACAGTGTGGTAAATAAAACACATTAATTTGAGAGGGTAACCACAGGGAAGAAACCTCAGCTCCTGATAAACATTATAATAATAATAAAAAATTCATTATCCTGAATTAGATAAACTTAGTGAGATATAGACAATGCAACAGTTGCAAATCCCCGATGTGTGGACAGTGCATACTTCACATGTACCTCAATTTGGTGGACCAGCACAAAGAAAAATAAAGTAAAATGTATTGTATTTTCTCACTTTTAAAAAGTCACTGATGAAGCCTCCATGGAGCCGAAACGTTTGAATAATTACTACAGATAGCCGAAACGTTTGAATAATTACTACAGATAGCCGAAACGTTTGAATAATTACTACAGATAGCCGAAACGTTTGAATAATTACTACAGATACTATGGAAGTTAAAAATAAATATTATTTAGTTTCTTAATTAATAATACAAATGTATTGGTTGTGTTGTTTGCTTTTTTTCCGCTCAGCCTTTACACCCTATGGTGGTGAGGGTTGAATGATATTCAGGGTTCTGGCTGATGGAAACTGTATGTTTTTATGCTTTATCTCACCAACTATTCTGCTCATGCATGAGAGACTTAATCGTAATATATTTTTCCCGGAATTTTGAACTGGCTAATCAACATTACAATTTTTAAAAAAAATATCTTGGTATTATCTTCATAAATTCCCCAACAAATATTGCGTGGTTTTGGTTCCCTAGCAACTAAGTGCCAAGGTTTTACACGTGGTTAAGTGGTTTCAACACAGAATAGTATGACAGTCTAATCAAATCAACTGAATCAAAGCTTGCTTGCTGCTCTCACACTCCTAGCAGTTTTTTTTTACCACTACAGATTCATCACCCCTTCCTACTAATACCTGTAATAGGTAGACTTCAATTCCTACTGGACTTAATACTGCTTAATTATACAGGCTTCCCTGAGGCTCCATTATTACTTCCTACAGCACTAACCTTAAGGAAAATGGCTGCACAGGTAGCTAACTATCTGTCCTTACTTTCTTTTTCTTTAACATTGCCATTCTCCAGAAGCTTAATAGCCTCAAAAGTAAAACAAGAAGTCATAAACTCCTGATCGAATGGTCCAAAAAGTTGGTAAAGGGTACATAGCAAATGGTGTTTGTTGCTATTTTTTAACTAACTAATCAGAATGAGCAGTTTTTCAGGCGTCTTTTGATTATTGTATATCGCACATAGCTTTAATATTGCATATTTTTTTTTATGATTCTTTAAAGTGATTGACTTCTGTGGCTGCATTAATGCAGTCACAATGGTTCTTGTTCCCCATTTAACTTCAACAAATGCACCTGATATGAATTCTCACTTAAAAAAAAAAAAGCTTAACCAGACGAGAACTAATGTGGAGCTATTGGCTGCAGCTACTTACTTTCAAATTTCTATACACATAGTGAAGGCTTACTAGTAATTTAAGACATCAGCTGTGTCCAGGTATTAATATAGAAGCCGATGACTTCCATCCCACCATATCGAACTACTACACACTAACTACTGTCACTACGATAGCTTAGTATTTATCTCTGGCCAACTCTTAGACTCACTTCTGAGGATCCTATGATCCATACTGATTGTAGACACGTTCAATACACCCTATTATCCCTAATATTATTAGGGCTCTTCTGGCTTTTCACCCAAGGGGGAGCTAAGTTCGACGATGTGAATTTTTTTTTTTGGGGGGGGGGGGAGGGGGGAGCAATCGACATTAAAGTTAATCACGATACCTTATAAGATGCAAAAAACTTAGAGTAAAATATTTCCCCCATTCTTTTTTTAAAGGGAAAAACACAGATGATCCCACTAAAGTAATAGTCTCACATGGCCGACCCTTTTCCCTTTTATTATCCGCTCGCGCGGGGAGGGAAATAGGTCTGGTAGAAGCTTGTACACCGTTTCGTGCTAAAGGAATGCAATTATAACGTAACTGGGCGTTGCGGTCGTCAAATATCACACTCGCGCGAAAGTATTACTGGGATTCTTAGGTTTCAAGATGACTTTGAGGCACTGCTATTGCTGTGGAAAATCTGTTACCGATGGTGAAGAGAAAAAGAGAAGGCGGCTTTTGGCTAGTATGCAGGTTTGTATTTGGAAAGAAAATACAGATAAAGTAGTTTATACAAGCTACTGTTATTTTCTGCAGGATGCTCTGCAGTTGCTGACAGATATTATAGCTGCTAAACATCCTGAGATAGATCAAACTAGCCTACAAGGAGGCTACTTTTAGAGAAGCATCATGGCATCCTTAAGGATATTGTGGAGCGATTAACTACAGCATTATCTATCTTGCCAAAGATTTCTGTACCAGCACAAACACCAATTTCTGAACAATCAACTCAACACTACCATTCACAGGGTAGCCCACTTGCTACATGCTCTGTGTCTCCAGAATTAACTGTAAGAAAGGTACATTTATTTCAACTATAAAATAATTGTATAAAAAAATTTTTTTTTCAGGCTAAAATTCATTATCAAACCAGGCCAAGAGTATACACTATTACACCAAAAAGAAGGAAACTTTTCAAGCCTTTGGTTCGTACAAGCTACTACTCATTTGCTATTCAATGTTTGAAGGAAAATATGGTAGCCAAAGCAGCAATTATTCGAGTCTTGGGGCAAGTTCTGCAGTCAGAAATAGCTACAGTTTCTTCAGATGACTTCGACTCTATCACTAGAAAGAAGTCCAAGAATTACTTACTGAATTTTGAAGGCATTGTTCACGATATTATGGATGAGATGAAAGACAAGACTCCAACGTTGTTGGCTATTTTAAGGGCATGTTTAAAAACAAAGAAGATGAAAAGTAACGCAAGTGGTGTAGTGGCAGTTATTTTTTCCATTATCTGCAAGTTTAGGAGACCTTCAGCATGTTTGATCCAAAGAAAATAATGGTATCACTTTAAGAAACAATTGATTAACAGCTTTAATTATGTGGTATTAAACTAACCAAAATCTATAATACAATGTTCACCGTAATTTTGTTGATAATTTTCTATTCATAAAACTTTTTAGCTATGCGATGTTTTTATTGCGTGATATTGTGATTAAGATTAGCTATGTTGACATGTAGGAAAACACCCAACCATCAGCATCCTTCCTGACTTCCACTCCAGATCCCTCAACCAGTGAAAGATCTTCTCCATCATCACAAGAGGTTGAGACTACACTGTCATTTGATATTTCAGACATATCTATGATATATGAGGGACCCACTAGCCCACTCCATGCTGCTACGAAGAGTGGCTTAGCTCCAGTTTTTTCTCCAGCTACAAGTCATGATTCTGCTTCAGAGGACACTATATTGCATGCAAATAGATCCTCTAATTCAGGGTCCATTAACGTGGGGTACAAAATTGTCTTTGATAACCTTGATAAAACTGTGAAACCAAGGCATATGAGCATTGAAAAACAATCCACATCATTGCATTATGTACATGGTTATGCAGTTAAAGACCGGATTGATTTCTCAACCTTCAGTTCTATTAGAGAAACTGGAACAGAACAGAACTTATTTGCCCTTCTGCCAAATGAAAATGACTATGCTGTTTTAAAGAAAAGATTTTCAATTCATGTGTCGAGGATAATAACTTCCTACCTTGAGTTTTTTAAGGAAGACTTTGAAGGCTTAATTGAACATCATATTAAGCATAGATACAGCAAAGAGAGGAGCGTTAAATCTGAAGTGGTAAGCCAACTATAGTTGAATTGTGTATTGACATTAATCAAGTTTTAATTATTTGAATTAGGTACCTCTGGGGGTATTGAAGAAGTGTGAAATGGCTTATGAAGACATGGTAGACATTTTAGAGCACTACAAAAAATATGTTCCTTGTAAAACTGTGATACTCTCTGAGCCTATACCTGGTACAGACTGTAATGAAGACAAGGAATATGTGCATACCTTGATTGGTGGTGATTATTTGTCTGTGGCTTGAGCCCGTGGAGCACAACATATTAGAAGAACATCTGAGCTGGAAATTTATAGGCTTGATGGTTTGCTACCAGTTACAGAGGACTGGCATGCCAAAGTGTGTTTACTAGAGGTATGCAAAATTAATATTTGTGTATTTTGTATTAAGCTATTCTTTTTTTTTTCTTTTTCTTTTTTTTCTTTTTCTTTTGCAGTTTTTTTGGAAGAGACTTTTCAAAACTACTTCAGGAACACAAAAAGGTACTCTATATCAACTCAGAAACCTTATTAACAGAAGGAATGTTACGAAAAGACCCAAGAGTGATGTCAATGCTGCTGAAGATTTTGTTGAAGTTGTGGTCATGTCGCACGTTCTGACTGCTGTGATGACATACTTGGAGATGTCACCATTTACTGATGCTCCTTCCTGTACTTCATTACCTGAAAACATATGGATGGAAGATGAGAAAAAAAGAAGAGATACCCTGGAATGTATTGCAAACCGTGTTGTTGACGAGCATATAGATTTAGAAATGACATTTTTGGAGCCCAATTCTGATGCATGTGGCACTACATATGACTATGCTTGTGAGGTGCTGATGCTAGGCCTTTTCATCTTTGATTTTAAAGATGCAGTGAGAGAGGGAGATGGTGACCATATTATTACATTGTGGAAGTATATGATGCTATTTTTCAAAGCAACAGGGAGAACTAACTATGCGACAGAGTAGCCTTTACATTACTTGCTCAGTGTCACATCACACTTCCTCCTAATTTGTGTGAACAGGTCAAGTGGTCAAGGTTCATCAATGTCCATGGTCTTCCTGGACACAATGTGAGTGCAGATCTTCACATGGAAAACCTTAATAAGGAAGTGAAGGTGGCTGCAAAATCTGTTGGAACTCTATCACAGGTGCTAGACTCTTACGATTCAGCACTACAAGTAAACAAGCCAAGTGGAAAACATTCCAAGAAAACTGTAGCAAAGGATGTTGAGAAAATAACTTCGCAATTACTAGACTGTGGCACTTTTATTAGGTCAACAAAGACGCATTTGTCTTTTCTTCATTTAAAAAGAAACTTAATTAAAACAATGCCAGAGAATAATATCAAAGACTGGATGGTAATCAGACTATCTTCATTTTTGCACCCAACTATACCACACAATCACCATGTCCACTCAGACTCTGAATCATCTAGTTATGAATGCTAATATTTTTCAAAAAAATTATGCAAAAGTGAATTTTATTACAGCCTCATTTTATTATCACATTGTCCACACACACATAAATGAGCACATATATCACAACATAAACAGCCAACATTAGTGAAATCACCACAATCCGGAAAGTCACTGTAAAGGATTGATCTTCTACACTGAACTGTACTGGTACAAAAGTCAATCATTTGCTGTGAAGTACGCTTTAAATTCAAGTCACGTGGATGCTTCACAATAATGGCACGAGCTGATTCACCATCCCTTCCTGCTCTTCCGCTCTCCTGAATGTACATTTCCACATCCTCAGGAATGCCCCAGTGAATTATTTGTCGTACACGAGGACAGTCAACTCCCATCCTAAATGATACTGTAGCTATGACAAGTTTTAATGGTGAATCTGTCTGTGTAAATTGTTCTAAAATTTTATTTTTGACTGACTGATGAGTACAGTGAGTAAAAATGTCCATTACTCTATTTCTTACGTAATTTGGAGATCCTTTAGGCTCTGTACTATACTCCAAAAGATCATGAAGGATGGATTGGTGTATTTTTATAATGTCCTCATAAGTCCTACAAAAAATTATAGTCTTGACCAATGTCCTAGTCTTCAATTTTTCAGTAATTGGTTTAAAAAATAGTTCGATGTCTTTCTTCTCCATCACATAGTACGCTATGTTGTCTTTAACTGGTGGCGTGTATACCACAGTTGGATTAGTCATGCTCAAGTTTCTGATAATAAATTTTCTTGTTGATAATGTTGCTGTTGCAGTGAGAGCCATGACATTAATTCCTTCTGGGACAATGCTTCTAATTTCTCCTAAATGAGAAAATTCGGTCCTGAAACTTTCACCCCTGGACACACAGCATTGTGAATGAACAGATAAATACCAATTCCTTGAACTAACCATTTTTTGATGCAGTGACTCGTCTATTATGAAGCCAACAATGTTTTCGCAATATATTGTTGATGCCAGCATATTTCGCCACTCAAGAATGCCTAATGCCTCTGGTGATGCAAAGAGAACCTGATATGCTCCCCTCTTAATTTCTTTCTTGGTAGAAGCCGATTCATCTGTTAGACAAGCAGCTGAAATGCCCTTTAATTTGATGCTTGCCACTTGATCTTGCATGAGAGCAATCAGAGGTGACACAACCAAGACTATGCTCTTATTTTCTACATTCCTCAACTTATCATATATGGGAGGAAGCAGTGAGTAGCACAGTGACTTGCCATAGCCAGTTGGTAAAGAAATAAAGACATCTTGATTCTGTAAAAATGCAAGAATTGCTTCTTCCTGTTTGCTACGAAGTGTGTATCCAAGTTCAAACGCAACCGCACGCACTAAAGCTCTATAATCCATCTCCACCACCAACAACTAAAAGCATTCGAAGTGACGGTAACGCAGTTTTTATACGCGTATTTAATTCTACGTCACGGAAAGCCACACCTCTACATAAGCAATACACGGAAAGTATGGTTCCCCATGAATCCAGGGGAATGACACGAAACGATGTACAAGCTTCTACCAGACCCTATTTCCCTCCCCGTGCGAGCGGATAATAAAAGGGAAAAGGGTTGGCCATGCGAGACTACTAAAGTAATAGGGAGGTGGGGGGTTATTTTATTAGTTACAGTGGCTGAGTGTTTACTGCCATGCTTGCAATCACAAAAAAATCTTACTTGAGGATGATATGGAACATGTATATGGATAAGAAAACCAAGAAGAAACAGGTTTTGACTTTCTTCATGTTAAGTTGTTGAATGTGCTTGCTTTCATAATGTTTTCAGTAGGTAACAAATTCTAAGAGGGTGGGGATGCATACTCATGGGGAAGGGCCACCTCCACCCCCTTCCCCCTGAAAGAAACCCAATCATACATTATTTGATTTCTCAGACTATTTCTTGTCAGATGGAGTAACGTCACAACAATTTCTAAATTAATACAAAATTGTATTCGATAACCCACCGCTTTCAGCAATGAATTGGCGGCAGAAATGGTTAGTTTAGACAGTTACATGCTTTACAAGCTTGGCAGGGGGAGGGGAGAGGTGTTTAAAGAAAACTCTGGTTTTTGTCATGGCAAATAATCTGTCCTTCACCATAACCCCTAAATGCAATTCATTACTCTATCTGTTTTAGCTACACTACACATCACAGTATTTAGTACACTTACTTGTTACTATATCACACAGCATAAGTGAATTCCTGCTGCACCAGTAGCAGAATGCAGCCTAGCCAACAACGAGCAACCACTACCTATACTTCATTCATTTGCAGACTTTCACAAAGGTCGAAGGTGAAAGTGGGCAACAAGAGCGCGCGCAAAGACATCGCGTGAGGTAAAAGGTGAGGGTCAGAGGGTCTGCACTAACGTCTTCCAATTGCAATTATTGGCGAGCGAGCGAAGCGAGCGAGCAACTCTAAGATGTAGTCTATGGAAATCCTGAATACGTCGTCCCGCGCATACGTCGTCGTCGTCGTTTAAACTGAATACGTGGTCGTTTAAACGCGCGCGCGCATTCCAGAACTTCGCTCGCTCGCCCAACCAATGCTACACGAGCATTTTCTAGTAATATTTAGAACATAGCTTAGCTACTGTAGTTTTTGTATTACGTAGCGGGGCTCTGAATCGCGTAGTTCCTCAGACGAGGGCACTATTTGGAAACAGGTTAGTGGTTGCTATGTTCTAAATTAGTTAGGCACTGCGCACCATCGGGCGCTACTGTGTTTAGGGTCCCTCAGGCCCCATTAGTAGCTCCCTCTCCACGCTTGGGACGCCACAGCCTGAGGCCTTCGGGACCCTAAACACAGTAGTGCCCTTAGTGGCAGTGTCTAACTATTATTTATAGCCCGTTACCCGAGCGACCGCGCTTGTCGTTAAGAACTGTAAATCGGATACAGTCTGGTATGCTCGTAAGAAAATGTATTAGCGGGGGAAAGTCTGATATAGTTCTTAGCAACCATAATTATGGTGGAAGGCAGATCAAAGCAAAATGGAATAATGAAGAGTTTGGGTACTTTAATACAATTACTAAGATAGCTAACGCTATACTTCGCTCGTTGTTATAGTTATAAACCAAAATCATTAGGTTTGTATTTCGATTTATAAATCGCATACAAACCTCAATTTTGGTTTATAACTATAACATAATTATCACTAGTGGTGCGCTCGAATAGCGCAAATGGCGAGCGAGCTGGCCCAGCTGAAAATAAAATGAAATAATGCCACTTAGAGAAAATGCCATTTAAAATGAGTACACTGTATGATAATTTTAGGTTGGGATTATCGAGCTCCATTATTTATAAAGCACAAAACCTTGACAAGTAAAAGAAAATAAGAATAAAATATATGAAACAGCCACACAAATTATAGAACTTAGCCTTAGTTCGCCTAATCCACACCGCAATTGCTGTAGGAATCTCGTATCCTGGTAGCAATAACGCGGGTGCTCAGTTTATTTGGTTTTTATACAACTCAGAAAAATAGCTGCGCAGTACGTGCAAAGAGTAAAAGGCGGGAGAAATGTTCTCGGCGCGACTACCATCGGTTTTGTGTAGTTTGCGCATGATCAGTAGCTACTTAGCGGTTAGATTTGTCACCTGCTTTAATTAACAATGGAACCGGAACAGGAGCCTATGGCAGAACAAGTGAGTAGATTATTTAGGAGAAGAATTGTATCAGTTGTGATATAATTGTGTTAGAATGGAAGACAAAGACAAAAGGATGTGATTCCTGAGCCCCCAGTGGCTCAGGAAATAAAAAAAGTTTTAAATAATAAAGTGAGTAGATAGCTATATAGTATTAAAAATCTCATAATTTACTTCATTTTAATACAGAAAAAAAGAAGAAGAAGAAAAAGAAATAGGTAAGTCATCATGGTTTAACCTGTAGCTGTTATGATATGATGCACTTTTTTTTGTAGACAGCAGCAATACCACAAGAGCAAATACACTATTGTATTTAAATAACTATCTTAACTGTCCATATTAACTTATATATCTTAACTCCATATTAACCACTTAAAATATATATTTTAACCAATTATAAACACATAATATATGCTTTAAAATGTGTAATCTTTGTATTATCATGAAGAGTTATGTGATGGCTATCTAGCTGGCTCAAAACTCAGAAGTTTGTGGTTATGGGCATAGCGCCCTCCATGGTTTTAAAAGTGGCCACACCTTGAACAAGTCTACAATGGTTCTCTTCAATATAGGACCAAATGTAAATTTGCCATTTGGATGCTATCAGTTAGAAAATGGACTGAATAATTACACAAGACGTAACTGTGTAGGCAAAATATCAGATAGGTCAGAGACTAAAACCTAACCTGTCAATAAAGGTAAAGATTTTTCATCAGCTATGCAGTCCTTGTAACACACAGCACCTTCACATACACTTGTTCACTTGATGTACCAACACAAAAATTACTTCCTTCAGTGATTTGACATTCGTAGTATTGTAAGCACAATACTTTCACACAACTGAACATACCTAGGCAAGACTTACCTTCGTGGTTAGTCTAGTGGACAATGAATTTTAAAATAAATGCTGTTGAGTAGGGCTTATAACTGACTAATAGCGTATTAACTTACCAACGCCACTAACTCGAATAGAAATGGAGCTCCAGTAAGTTTTTGCACAGGCAAAACAATTCAAAGCGGTATACAATTCAATTTCTAAGGTGATACGGGTAATGGTCGCTACACCAGAGGATTCTGTTTAGTGAGTTTGGGACGGGGTCGAACGCGGAGCGAACACAAAAATACGGAGGGTCAAAGTACAAATTGACATACATACGTCCATACATATATACAAATAAATAAATAAACTAGTGGTGTGCTTGAGCACAAATGGCGAGCGAGCCTGATGGTTAGGTAACATAAAATGTTACTATGTTTTAGCTTACTTCATGTAAACACTATAATAGCAGTTATGACATTTGATTTCAGCAAACAAATACAAAATCACTCTCTTACCAACTTTTGTAGTATCAAACATCAACCATTCTGATAATCTCAATCACCAGTAGCTAACTCTTGAACAAGCTCTCAGCTACGATAAAAAATAAACCAGTGTTATTATTTGTAATTTTAGCCAACAAATATGGAATTACTACTTACATCATTCTTGAGTATTGATAACTTCTGTAGTATCAAATTGAAGTTACTTTGACCATCTGAATTACCTTGAATTCTTGACAACAAGCTCTCACCTACAAAAACAAAAGACAATCAATTTTAGCACACAAATACAAAATTACTTTCTTACCTCATTTTCTTGAGCAGTGGTAACTTTTGTAGTACCAAATTTGAGCCAATCTGACTATTTGAATTTACCAGTCACTGTTGACTAGCTCTTAGCTACAAAAAAGAAAGGCCAGAGTTAATTTTGCATATTTAGCTAACAAATATGGAATTGCGTACTTATCTCAGCTTCCCTCGAGAAGTAGTAGCTTCCATAGCATTAATACTACGGATATTCTGACTACCAACGGCTCTTGACAACCAACAACCGGCACTCCGTATTCCCCCATAAAACGGCGAAGTTTTGAAATGAAGTCTGGAAAAGGGTCTTCAATGCCATAGTAACCAGTCGAATCAACTTTTTGTGTCTTGAAAACAAGCGTTTTAGCAGGAATTTTCTCATACTTTGGAGCTTAAGTATAAAGTAAGGTTTGCTTAATGCTGTAGTTTCAGAATAAACTGGAGTCAAGCCTAAATAGCCGTGTTTTTAGGAGGAAAAAGTTCCCCGCGCGCGCGTTTAAAGAGCATACGTACCATCCATACATACATACATACATATATATATATAACATATACCCGATTTTGCATTATCCACCCCTAATACTGTCTCGCTCGCTTCGCTCGCTCGCCAATAAACAAACATCCCCGATTCTCGATTGTGTTACCCCTGTAAGTGTCTCGCTCGCTACGCTCGCTCGCCAATAAACATCCCCGATTTTCGATTGTGTTACCCCTGTAAGTGTCTCGCTAGCTACGCTCGCTCGCCAATTATTGGCGAGCGAGCGTAGCGAGCGAGACACTTACAGGGGTAACACAATCGAAAATCGGGGATGTTTGTTTATTTATTTATTTTATTTATATATATGGACGTACGTATGTCATCGCGTTTTTGTGTTAGTTATGTGGTCGACCCCGTTCCAAATTGCATTAAACAGAATCCTCTGGTTTATCGATCAGTACCCGTATCACCCTAGAAATTGAATTGTTTACCGTTTGAATTCTTTTGCGGGTGCAGTTTTTCTATTAGAGTTAGTGGCGGTGGTAAGTCAATGCGCTCTTTGTCATGGTTATAAGCCGTGCGCAACAGTATTTACTCGAAAATACATTGTCCACTAGACTTCTGCGAAGGTAAGTCTGTGTAGGTGCATGTCCAGTTGTGTCAAAGCATTGTGTGTTACAACCACTACTTAGCTAAAGAATATCACAAAGAAATCTTTTAAATAACGTGTATTGTTTTGTTGTTGTTTTTTCCTTCCAAGCAGTTGCAGAGAGTTGTTACTATGGCACTGAAATCCCTTTACCCTGTATGCTAAGTTTAAAAACTGGACCTTATTTTCAGTAACTTCAGTGTTAAACGTCAAAATCATTCATATAAAAATAGTATAGTCTTTAGGCTCGCTCGCCATTTGTGCTGAAGCACATCACTAGTTATAAATATAGTTTACATGACTAAATTGCTTCCGGTTTTCTTACTAAGTGCATTCCTCGTTTACCGCACATGCCGATGCCAACTATGGTCTATCTTCATGCTAATAAAAAAAATTTATAATTAATGTAAATAGCTATAACCAACATTTTATATAAAGGTTGCGAAGTCACAGCAAAATTGGTTTGGATAAAATTATTTCTAATATATGCAGTGGCTTTGGAAGGCAGACTGGACCATCTCCATTATCTTCTTTTATTTTTTTGAGAGCTTCTTTGTTAATCTGAGAGGGATCAAATATACCTCCACTCCAGCCAAACATTGCCTCAATGTAATCATCCAAGTCTTTCCATTGGAGTGGAATTTCTTCCATTACTACAGAATCTTCTTTAAACCCAGCAGCAGAAGCCAAAGCTTTGTAGTCTGCAGCAGTGAGGTATGATTTTACCTCAGTTGACAGCCACTCGAAAAAATCTGGCCTAACTAACTCATCAAACAATTTTTTTCCTATGGCAGGTGTAGGTATGTTACCGTCTGGTGTAGTAAATGCGAATTGACCGCCTGGTTGAAGGTTGCTGAACACATGGTGGTACAGCTCCTTTTTGTCACGAATCCAATGAATAGTAGCATTGCAAAATACTGCGTTATACTGACCAGATGGGAATGTTATGCCGTCACCCAAGACGTATTTTATATTCTTAGCTGGATAATTCTTCTGGGCATAAGCTAATCTCTCCTCGTCGGGATCAACTGCTATCACCCTACCGCCAGAACCTACACGGTCAGACAGAAGTTTCGTGAGAGCTCCAGTACCACACCCTAAATCAAGGACGTTACTATTAGGCTGGAGAAGTAATTTTTCCATCATTCGAATGCCTGCCTGCTTCTGGCTCACACTAGCGCGCTCATAGATGGCAGCTTGGGATAATATTTTCAGAAATGACATTTCTACCGAGCGGTGTTATTGGATAGGATACGAGGATGCAGCTATTATTAAACCTTCCCCTTTCAAAAAATAATACTCAAGAAGCCCTGAAAATTCATTCCATGGTGGGTGGGAGTAAGTAATGTTGTCTATCAAGTTGATTAGTACCAGAGACATCTCATTCATGTACCAGAGACATCACTTTAAAAAAAAAAAATCAATTTGCAGTGTAGCTACACTGTGTGCACTCACTATCTGTGTACACTACTTCAGGATTAACTTTCTCAGATACTTCCAGAGGGCTCCCCTCCTAATCTGTTGAAAAAAGTCCGTTACTTGTGCTATTTCGAATAGCACGCTTACCCAGCTATTACTCTTACTAATTAATAAGTGCATTTATAAAGAATAGATGTAACGTAGCAAGCTTTACTCATGCCGATATGAGAGCGAAATTTTGTAGCCAAAGGAGCTGAATGTTCATTGGACTCAGACTAGGCCGTCCATATACTGAGTATGAAGTCTAGGAGCATTACCCGTAGCCGAGCCAAGGGGGGATCGGTCGAACCCCTTTAGAGTGACCGGAAGTAAATATTTTAGCCACACCCTACATATAACTTCTGGATCATCTTTTCGATCGTGCTGAACCTCTGCGATGGAATTCTCTGTTGTTTCCCTAGATGTACATTCATTTCAACAAGTTCCTTGAATAATAATTAAACCAGCACATTCATATTTATACTCAATGTCAGTGTTTGGTAATTTTGTAATTGAAGTCTTGACATTCAGGACATATCCATTTCACTCGTTCATACGATTTCTTCGTGTTTAGTGAAACAAAAGTAATATGGAACCATTGAAGGCATTCTATATACTTTCTTCCGTCGTCAGGCTTTTGCTACACAAACAAATGTATTGGTTCAGGATAAAAAGCAGCCATATGTCGAAATCCAACCTTCTTTTTTCCAAGTTTTGGAAAAGGTAGCTAATACATACTCATTCTTTTCAGAATCAGTGATGTGCTTGCGCATCTTGCTAGTGTCCCATATCATAATTGAAGGGTCTTCCCCACAAGCCAATTCAGTAGCATAGGCAAGAGCATAGGCACCACAGTCCGGTAAATTTGTCTGGCGTTCCACATTAATGATGTCAAAAGAAATTGACCGAGCTTTAAAAAGAACAAATTTGTTGAATTGTGGTTGCTGTAGGTTTTGTCGCACTAGACCAATTGCTGTCTATAAATCCCCACACTATCAAAGGTTGGGTCACTCTTTGGCCTGATATTCGAAACAGTTATCCAGTGGTTGCCGTTTACATGCAATACTTGAATAAAAGGCACATTTTGTGGCAAAGGCTTGAACAAATCCTTTCTTTTGATTGCCAGCCAAATACTCTCCCGTCACTCTGCTTCTTCAGTAAGACTTGAACAGCCATAATTATGGAATCGGTAATCCAGCCGTCAGTTGATGCCAAAATGGCTAGGTCGCTATCAGAAAGAGTTGGCATTTTCATTCTTGGACCTCTTGTACTGGAGCGAGTTGACAGGGACACCTAAAATGAAAATGCATAATTATTTTTTTTTACTATGTCTTTATTATAACCTTACCAATTGCCAGAAGAATTATTTACAGATGTGCATGGTGTTGAGATCATAGTGGGTGGAGCTATGCTTGTGGGTTGAAGTTTGACAGCGGCTGAAGCAAGCAATTACAGAAGATGGAGGTTTAAAGGTGGGTGGAGCCTTGACAGTGGGTGGAACATTGAGAGTAGGTTTGTGGAAGGTGCATTGAGAGTGGATGGAGCATTGACAGTGGGTGGAGCCTTGACAGTGGAAGGTGCATTGAGAGTGGGTGGAGCATTGACAGTGGGTGGAGCCTTGACAGTGGAAGGTGCATTGACAGTGGGTGGAGCCTTGATCGTGGAAGGTGCATTGAGAGTGGGTGGAGCCTTGACCATGGAAGGTGCGTTGACAGTGGGTGGAGCCTTGATTGTGGAAGGTGCATTGAGAGTGGGTGGAGCCTTGAGAGTGGGTGGAGCCTTGACTGTGGAAGGTGCATTGAGAGTGGGTGGAGCCTTGATCGTGGAAGGTGCATTGTGAGTGGGTGGAGCCTTAGCAATGGGTAGAGCGTTGGCAATAGGTGGAGCCTTGGCAATGGGTGGAGCCTTGGCAATGGGTGGAGCGTTGGCAATAGGTGGAGCCTTGGCAATGGGTGGAGCGTTGGCAATGGGTGGAGCCTTGGCAATGGGTGGAGCCTTGACAATGGGTGGAGCTTTGATTGGTAGACCTTGGAATGATGGTGTTGAAGTGTTCATTTTACTAGAACATCTCAAGCACAGCACTGGAGTGTCACTCATCATAGAACGAGATCTCGCTATATAAGGGAATTAAATTAAAATAAATTCTCAAGAAATTTGAAAATGAAATACCATTAATCATAGCAGCTCGAATGGTTTCAGAAATGGTTGATCCACTACTTGCGTCACATCTGTAGTATATGCCACCTGCAAGTCATCCTCAAAGTACCCCACAGCCAATGCTTGAGCCTAATGATTGCAACTCTTCATCTGAAGACTAAGATATTAACACATGTACTAAAGTTCGATACACACGAATAATATATAATATGTACATGCTGCTCAATCTTGTGGAATAACTTAGATCCCTCCTTTTTTATACCTCTAATAGTCATGGTCTTCTCACTCTCCTTGATGACACTGTCTCCAAGCATACTCTTTTCTTCATCTCCCATATTTCTGTATGTGTCACTAGCTGCCTTACTGAAAGCAGCTGGCCCAACCTGCATGGCTTCTTTCCCAACAACAATGTGTACTATTTCACTTCAAAAACTGTGCTATTACTACTATTTCAATTTTCACGGGAATTTCAATTGAACAGAAATATTGCCTGTTCACTTTTCAATGGGAAAGTTACGCGGTATGCTATTAACCTATTTAAATAATCAGAACTTTTTTCCACTGCTGTAATAATAATAATAATAATAATAATAATAATAATAATAATAATAATAATAATAGTAATACTAATAGTAGTAGTAGTAGTAGTAATTATAATAAAAAGAAATAATATAATAACAACAACAATATATTTGTATATGCTGTGGTATTCGGAATTAATAGCACGAGTGCAGTGGGGAAAATTTCACGAGGTGAAGCCGAGTGAAATTTCCCACTGGCACGAGTACTATTTGTATGAATATAATTTTTTCATGCTATTATATGTAGAGCCAACTGTTGTTAGTGCTTCATTGCCTTAGAATGCTATTTTGCTGGCAGATTCAATCTCGGGTATCATAGTGAACGAAGAATGATCACCGCGACCAATCAGATTAGTATTACACTTTTTCCACTGCTGTGGTATTAAAAAAATAATACCGCACTTTTTTGTATTGAAAAGTGTGGTATTATCATTATAATTTAAAAAAAAACTTAGCCACTATAACATTAATCACCATAATAGAAAGAATCAGGGTTTCATACAAGATTTTTGTCTGGAGAGAGGGGGGAGGGGTTTCTTCTAAGTTCTGCTGCTAGCTCACAAAAAAAAAAGCTTGGTTTTGCACTCAAAGTTAACAGCATCCACATGAAAGCCAGCTAGAATTTGACAGCTTACATATTATATCATGCCAGCTGCCTACTAGTTGCAGCTGCTAGCATTTTTCTTGATACATGTAGCATTTTTCTTGGTAGCATTTTTCTTGATAGCTATCATGGATATCAGAAACTATTTTTCAGTAAAAGGACTGCAACTAGTGAGCCTGATACAAGCACTCAAGCCAGCCAAGACAATTTAGCTCAAGCCAGCCAAGACAATTTAGCTCAAGCCAGCCAAGACAATTTAGGTGGTTCGACATCTTCACTTGAGCAGGATGTCACAGTAGCACCTCAAATGAAAAGGCATCTTTCTTCTGCTGAGAAGTGTCTAGCTTACAAAGCTAAACTCTCCTACAAGAAGAAATGGGAAAACAATTACCCCTGGGTCACTTGTGAAAATCCAATCAATGGTATGTTCTATAGCATTATGTCAGCAGTGGGGTCCTCCAGCTGGATCACACGTGCATGGACAACAGAGGTGCATGGACAACACAGGTATAACAGACTGGAATCATGCCACTGAATTGTTGAAGCAGCATTCAGATTCTATGTGGCACAGAGATTCTGCAACAACTACTGCTATGGCACAGCAAGTGGAAAGCAGTGGACAGTCTATACTCGAACTTCAGTGTTCAAGTGCTGCACAAGAGGCTGCGGAGAGGAGACTGAAGAACCGTGATGTTGTGCTGAAGCTTTTGAGATCTGTTTACTTTCTCACCAAACACAGAATACCTCACACTACAGTGTATCAACCTTTGCTTGAACTCCAAATTGCAAATGGAGACAATCTTCTTGAGCAGCACATCACAGAGCAGCCAGCTAATGCGCAGTACACGTCAAAGTTTGGTGCTGCAATGATGATTAATTCTATTGATACGTGGCTGAAAAGGAGGTTGCTGAGAAGCCTGACATCAAGCTCATATTTTTCTATCCTGGCAGATGAATGTCAAGATATCTGCACACAAGAAGAACTCTCAATTTGTTGCAGGTGGATTGTGAATGGTCGTCCAGAGGAACATTTTCTGTCAATTCTTCATGTCAAATCCACTAATGCTGCTGCAATCACTGACGCTCTCACTACTTTTCTAAATGAAAATAACCTGGACTATAGGAAGCTAATAGGACAAGGTTACGATGGAGCTGCTGCATTCTCTGGAAAACAGACAGGAGTACAGAGAAGGATGAGAGTCCATGCAGCACATGCTCTTTATATCCACTGCTCATGCCACAAGCTGCTACAACTAGCCTCTATTCAGGCTGCTGAGTCAGTAGTTACCATTAAGAGGATGTTTGGTGCAATGACTAGCCTGTGGAAGATGTTCTATTACTCTCCTAATAAGGCTCAAGCTCTAAGAAATATCCAGTCTATACTGAGCTTACCTGAGCTCAAAGTGGTGAAACCTAGTGACACAAGGTGGTTATCACATGAGCGTTGTGTCCGTGCCATTCTGAAAGAGTTACCTGCCCTTATTATCGCTCTCCACCAACTTTATGAAGAGTCTGGAGATGCAGAGGCATATGGTTTGGCATTAGTCCTTATTTCCTACCCTGGAGTAGCTACGATTGTTCTACTGTCAGCATTGCTTGATCTTCTTGCCAAGCTCAACTGTTTTATGCAAAGAAAGGCTGCTGATTTCAGTAAGCTCCCCATCATTCTCCGGAGTATCGTGGACGAAATCAAGCACCTGAAAGATCCTGGATCAGAATGGTGCAGTATTGTGTTGAGATGCTTGAGACTGAGCATAGTATCACCGTGAAAAATACCTCCTCTACAAGTCGAAATGTTGTGAAATTGCTTGTCTGTTCATCAGTATTCAACCCAGCTTCAATTCCCACAGAAGAACTGGCTCTCAATGAATATGGAAAAGAAGAATTGAAAGTTTTGGTCGATTTTTATGGTAAAGAAGCAACTGTGGAATTTGAAGGAACAACTTACACATCCCTGCCCGTTGTTGATACCGAAGAGGTAATGGCAGAATGGAGAGTTTTCAAGAGAGCTTTTGCCAAAGAGAAGAAAGCGTTTATGGAGAAAAATAAGCTTACCAAGCCACCAACCCTACAAGATGTCAAGACTGAAATGGAGTCTACTAGTCCTTACACAGATATTTTCCAGAGATTTTCAAGCTAATGAACTTAATTTTGGCCCTCCCAGTCGGCACAGCAAGTGTGGAACGTTCCTTTAGTAAAATGAAACTAATTAAAACTAGGCTTCGTAACAGAATTAGCGATTCTACATTACCTAAACTGATGCGAATCGCACATTGAAGGGCCTGAGCAATCAGAAATTGACTTTAGTGAAATTTTAGAAGCATTTAAAGAAAAGAACCATCGTATTCAACTTTAAACGATTAATTATAAAAATTAATACCTGTAAATTTTCATCGTATTCAACTTCAAATGAAAATTAATACAATTCTGGGGGGGGGGGGGGGGGGGGGAGAGAAATCCCAGTGCCCCCACCCTCTCTATGAAACCCTGAGAATGATTAATAATAAGTATTGAAAAGCCGCTTCCATGTAAGTCCAACTTCGGGCAGTCGAGTGCCCAATTTTTTTTTTCAAGCTATGAACTTCAAATGCTCAGAAAAAAAAAAAAAGCTATAAAGAGTGTGTATTTTGTTTGGAAGCATACAAATAACGGTTTTCTATTAAAACTTGAAAACAGTCAACCCAGTCAAGCTTCAGTAGTCTGTAAGTTCCAATTTTTGTGAGCATTATTCATAAAGCTGTCTGGAGCTCTTCTGAGCACTTTTAATTAGTATAAATTAACGGTGCTCAAAAGAGCTCCAGACAGCTTTATGAATAATGCTAAAAAATTACATCAAGCAAATTAAAAAATGGAAGGTTGAAGTAGTGTGTATTTTCCATAGTACATGGTTGAGTACCAATATGTGACCGTCTATGGGAAACCGGGAACAACACAGCGTTAAACATCGGAAAACAATTGATTGATTTCTTAAAATGTACTAGAAATGTGCTTGAAAGAACAAGAGGGCGAGCAAAGCTACGTAATTATAATTAAGCCATTAATAGCTATACAAAGCATTCACAGTCTTTAGCTACTATTAGGGTATTCCCATACAAAGTGGTGACAGAGCTTGTAAACATGCTAGTGAGACTTGTGATTGCCTATACATAGAACAATACTAGGAATAATGTAGCTAAAGGACTGAGCTCAGAAATTAAGCAAGCTTTACAAACTAACAGCTTAATGGTGAACCACTAATAGGTTGCTATCTGCAATCATCCAAACTGATACGCTGATATACTATTTACTTCTTACCAGAAAGTATTGGGCCACAATACAATCAACTGGCAGCATTAGTGCAGCAACAACTGTAGTTTTTCAGCACATAAATTTAAAATTTCTGGAAAAGGGAAACCAGTCAGAAAATCAGCGTGGCAAAAATTATAGTAACAGTGTCCTCGGGAGAGTGCCACGTGATAATGCAGATATATAAACAAATATATGCCTGAACTCAACTTCAGTAGACACCAACAAGAGAGGGGCTTGCTTCGTTCTCTGAATTAAATAAGCCTGAAGAAAGGAATGGTTAGGTCTAATATATCAGGAATGACTTAAGTTATGGCACTAAAGAATTGGACAGCTGAATACCTTGATGCTTTAAATATTCAAGCGCAAAAATTTTTTTTGAAGGAGGCCGCGCTGTGTTTGGTTTTTCTGTAGACAGTCCTATTCTAAGTAAGACAGATTCGCAACACTTGAGTTTGCCATTTAAGAACATGATCACTTTATTATGCTGCACTTGCGTACAGGTACATGTAACACCAACCAACATTCCAATATTTTAAGCCAATATTGCTGATACTGATATTTCAGCATTATGTGTTTGATGAGAGTAATGGGAAAAGGGGAAAGTATATAGAAATTATAAAAAAAATGAAGAAAAAAACGTGTAACAAAGAGAAGGAATTGTAAAACGAAATGATACATAAATAAACTGAAAAGTTAATAAAAAGAAATAAATTCAAAAGGAAATAATGAAAAAGAAAAAAAAAAAGCAGAAGAAAGTGACAAATGCTAGTGTGATTGGTGACTTAGTTAATTCAGATGCATACTGATCTGAGCAATATCAGCTGATACCAATAGCACGGTATTGATATAACTGAAATAACTAGTGGTGCGCTCGAATAGCGCAAATGCATGGCGAGCGAGTAAATATATGAGTATAGGTAAAGATGATTTGTGAAGGAAATCGCTAAATAATAGCAATGATTAGGCATGAATAGTTAACAATAACAGAATTACCTGAAAAAACTTCGAAAGCAGTGGCAAAGAAGCGCAGCTTGACAAAGACTTCACAATTGTTTCAAGAAGAGAGTAGCTATAAACTTTTTGGAAAGTTGCTAAGGCAGTGCAGCAGGATTCCGTGCTCGTTAATTGAAAAATACTGGAACTGTGAACGCTTTACCTAACTTACGTAATTAGAAGCGCGGGCGAAAAATTTTGACGTACGTATACATACCTATATATATCTGAAATCTCAATTGAACACGACTGAGAGTCAGCTTCGCTCGCTCGCTGAATAACCACTAACCAGGGCTCACTCTAAAAGTTTTCTTATGAAGGGAAGTGTACCATACTCATGCACATTTGAGGCCACACCTACTGCTAAAAATGATGTTGATGAAATAGTGGTTACGCTAAAAATGCTATTAAATGTCTGGAAGGGGGGGGGTGAGAAGACCAATTTTTTTTTCTGGGGAGGAGAAATCCTATCTGTGTACGAAACCCTGACCACTACAACAACGATATATCCATAATGGTAATAACAATATGACGATAATACCAACACTATAGTAGCATCTTTATTTTTTCAATAGAACCGAGCGATCTTATTTTATTACTATAACAGTAGTCGAAACTGATCTGATTAAGGCAGTATATTTCCATCATTTAATTTACAGCAACCATCACCAATCAATAAACACCAAAAATGAAGCAATACCACAAACAAAAGCTTACTTTAATTTTTTTCTCAGATAAATTACAATCTTTGGAGGCAGCAGCAATCATTGTCAAGTAATTCTTCCCCACACCAACCATACAGAACTTATAATAGGCATTTAGAGTTGCCAGCTGAGAGGGAGTATGTCATTGTTTTCTTCTTCCTGCTTTCTCAGCTTCCAAAGGACTGGGAGAAACACCATTGGTATCGCTGGTATCACAGTCGCAACTGTCAGAAGCCATAGGAGTATCATCGCCAGCCATCCATGCTTTCTCAGCCACAGAATGGGAGGAGTGGAAAGCAAATAGGAGGAGTTTAATTGGAATCTAACCCCTTGGTAGTTTCTTCAGGCAATCATTCCTAACTTTTCCCGTACGGGTGCCCCCCCTCTTCCCTAACATAAAGGAGGTAAAGGGTCGGCTACGCCAGACTAAGGATGGCTGAGTCTGAGGAAGAACTTCCAGAGGAGCTAGAGGACCAGTGTGAAGACTGCCATAAAGCTTTGGCTGAAGTAGAGAGAATTCTAAAGCCACTATTATCTCTAAGTAGAGCCCAAACGGAAGAAAAGGTTAGTGTAAGTCGCTGGACACCTATTCAACAATACTCTTCCAGAACATTAGCATACCTTATTATTAGGTGGTGAGACTCAATATATCACTAAAAACTTTTCTTGATATATCCCAATATTTAGTTAGCTACATTGCTAAATTCATACATATTTTATTGTGCTGTAAGAGCATTTTAACATCAGTGACAGACTAATGGTGTCAATAATTACTAGTTCATGTTTCTTGAAAGAATATTTTAATATTTTTTCTCAAATTAAATACTTATCCTTAAATATAAAGTGCTAATCTTTCTGGGATAGCTAGGTCCCACAGAGTAGACTTGCTCTAGAGGGTGTCATTGAGGTGTCAAAGAATTCCTAGCAATCTCAATACATTCAGATCTACTTAGCTTAGTAAAAATGAGTTGTTTGTTAAGCTGTGAATGTGTATACTTAGTTTACATTTACATATGCATCATAGAAAGTATACTGAATTTCACAGTGCTTGTTGTATCTCAAACTACAGCTCTTGCTTCCATGGTTCTTCTATCTACTAGGCAACACTTACTTGCTCCATGCTGTATTTACAACAGTAGCATCTGAAATATATCGAATTCCAGACTGCTGAGTTTTTTTGTTTTTGTTGTTGTTGTTTTTTACCAGCTGCTAGCTAAAGTTGAGGGTATTTGCTCCCTATGTGACTTAAAATGTCAAAGGAAGTTAATATTTTAGCTTGAGCTTACCACTGTCATATTCAAGTTCAACAACTCTGGTTACATATTTACTCAGGAAAGTGAGATGAAATAGCTAGCACACCAGATAGTGGCTATTCTCGATAGCCAGACCCTTTACCTAACCGCTATGGGGGAAAAGGTCTGGTGTCCATCGTGCACCAATTTCGCTTTACTAGAATTCATTTAAGGTTTACGGTAATGATCAAGAATGTTATTAAAGCTGCCTCGAAACGTGCGTGTAAATCATTCCTTATGCTATTCTTGTTGGAAAGATGTTTCTACCAAGGTAGTAGTATGTAGCAGAGAGACTTACCAAAACCAATAGGCAACAAGACAAAGATATCTTTATCGGCTACAAACTTTTTCAAACATTGTTCCTGCTCACTTTTCAGAATATAGCTGAGAGAATCAGCAGTTCGAGAAATAGCAGCTTCAAGGCCTAAATGTTTCGAAGTAGGTCTTTCAACCATGATTCTCCCAGGATATATAATACCGGATTGAATACAGCAGCCAAGCCTAACGCTCAAAATTCACACGCGAAAGTTGTGCAACGCCCACGTAAAGGTAAATACCACACCACCTCCATAAGCTATACATAGAAACTATGCTCCTCTAGATTCTGGAGGAGGAAACGAGATTGTTGCATGATGGACACCAGACCCTTTCCCCGTGTAGCGGTTAGGTAAATGGTCAGGCTAGAGAGACTAAATAGTGGCCTAGTGTGTCAGAGGCGGTTCCCTATAAATAACCTGCTAAGTTTTGCCAAGATTTTTTTTTTTTGGTAGCTAAATTTCCAAAGTTTAGAGTGACCTTTTCCACACCCTACCCACATTCACATTGCAGTTGGAAAAATTATATACCCATGAGCCACTGTCTTCTGTGGTGTACTAATTTTAAAAGAGGTGCCATTGGGTGAGCAATTTAATTTTGTGGTTTCTTTTATGTTGTGTAAGGAGTATGAAATAGGACTATACTGTGGTCTGTCTATAATTTTTTCTTAGCTTAGTCCACTGGAATGTGCCTCTCAGACGCTGCAACTGACATACTGCATCAATTCTCTATTCTGGGGTAAGACTGTTCTTTCTCTAATTGTATGTACACATATATTGGATCCTCCTTGTCATGTAGTGTATTTAGGTGTGAGAGGAATAGATCCCAAGACTCACTTGATCAAGCAAGAACTGGTGAGTTATTTACATGTAGAAAATGATTGGTTAATTAGGTATTGGTAGCTAGTTTTTTGGTAATTCAATATTTTTAGCTTAGCTAGTAGCATTAAAAAATTTTGATATAATTCACAAAACGTTTCGTCTCGTAAGACTTCTTCAGTTGTGAGGTGAGGTGTATATATGACCGCTTAAAAATAAAATAAACAAAATTGTCAATGAGAAAAATGCACTTAGCCGTGGGTCAATTGACACTAAAGTTCTTGTAGGAACGGAGTCCACGTGGAATTGAGCTCGAGGCCTTTGTCTAAATTTGAGGTGGTGTTGGTGCTCTGTATAATTAATGCTTCTGCTAGCCTCCTATGGAAGTAATTTGGTACCATTTTCAAAACTCTTGATTCATTCTAGTTTACTCTGTGTGATTTTTTCCATGCATGTACTGAGATGCCATTTTTGTCATCTATTCTTTTCATTGCATATTGATGTTCTTTCAATCTTTTTTCTAGATTCCTGCCAGTTTCACCCACATACACTGAATTGCAGTCCATGCATGGTATGCTGTAAACAACTCCTTTCTTTTTCTCCATTGGTGTTGCTTGTTTAACATGTACAAGTAATTTTTTTTTTTTTAATGCTACTAGCTAAGCTAAAAATATTGAATTACCAGGAATAGGGTAGCAATGAAAATCTACGACAGCTAGTTTTTTGTTGTTGTTTTTTATTACAATTATATTTTTTCTCCTTTGTTTCTGAATATGTGCTGTGGTGTAGGAAAGGGTTCAAAAGGTGATGAAGCATGCTCAAACTGTTGGTAAAAATGCCAGTAAGTTATGTAGCTATCTACTTGCTATTGAACTGTTAGCTATGTAGCTATGTGGTTAACATGGGACAAAAAAAAATCAAACTTCACAAAGTTTCTCTGCTGGGTAAGCCTTCCAGGCAATTGCATAGACAGGCTCAGCCTGCATGTCAAGTCACTTGATTGGGACGTTTTTCTTGATAGTCTTCCTTCATGCACAAGAGATCCACACGCCTCCCAGATGCTGCCGGCACAAATTCATGCCTTCAGTTAATTTGTAATATGGCACACCCACATGAATGGTGGAAATGCTCAGTTACAATGAATAGTGTACAACGGACAACAAAATTTATACAAGACAGACAGAATGTTCCACAAGGTTATTGTAGAAGACATCTATTAAAGTAGACTGGCATAAACACTAGCTATAGCTGGCTGTTCTCGTTCATTAAATAAATTATTCAGGCACATTATAGACTCATTAGTGCAGAGATACGAGATTATTAAAAAGCCTGGGGAAATATTCACCTAATAGTAGTGTTGTCAAATATTTGTTGGAAATATTCACCTAATAGTAGTGTTGTCAAGGTATAATATTATGGTTATATCTAATGTTAATGCAGCTGTAAGCTTTCTTGGTGCTGTGACCAAGGATTAATCCATTGCATGCTGGCTAAATGCAAAAGCTATCTCAGCTGTGTTAGTGATGAATGCCATATATATATCCATTAGAGGAGAGCGGCATACAGATAGATTCTCGTGCTGCTAAAAGATTTATCCGCAGTGCTCTGTGGGATAAAGATGATGACCAAGGAACACTGAAGAAAAGAAAGCAAGAAAACGAATAAATGTATTTTTTGTTTGCTGTTGCTTCCCCCCTTCTCCACTTTCAAACTGCCATGGCACTTATTGTAATATTACATATCATCCACAAGTCATAATGCTTATGAGCTAACTTCACCAGTAATATACTCCTATTGCACTAATGGCTAGCAAGCAGACTATTATAAAAGTCTAATTCGCTGACGAGTTAGCCACATGTAACTTAATGTTGAATTGATTGTTGCATACACAGAAGTATTTTTCCTGTTATATATTTTTAAACTAAACCTAATGTTCCTTCTTCTTATCTAGCCGAAGTTCTCACTCTCTCCTAAACTGTATAGTTATATTATAATAAACAGAGAAGCCAATAACTGAATCATTGTTATATATATTGCTACAATGAAGAAACAGAGTAAAAACCACTTCACCCACATGTATGGTGGTGCAAGTCAACCAAAGTGCTTAGACATTAACAATTTTCATCCTTTGTGACCACCATGGCTATCCTATAGCCCTTTGGTAGATACTGGTTTAAAAAAAAAATCTGGTAAATGATCAGACATGGGGTGAGCACTAGCTGTGCTAAAACTTATAAGCACTATAATTACATGATTAGGATGATGTGAGGCAAGTTCAGCTGCCTTGGAAAAATCAGTTGTAGCTGCAATGAAGAATGAAAGATCTGAAGAATAGTGTGTGAATAAGAATCTGTGCCGCCTCCATGCAGAGGAAACCTGTTCAGCAATGCTAGCAAAATATTTAAGCCCAAAAGATGTATATAAGCAGATAACATTTGACAAATTGATGTTTGGTAAAGTACTTTATAGTCTTCACTACTGACTCATGCATTCTAATTAAGATGTAGGTTTGTAGGTAACTTTCATGATTTATGCAATACTAGTATATTTTTGTGTTTCAAGCTCTTTTAAAGCACTCGAAGTTTTGAGTACATCACTATACTACTTTGCTGCCAAAATATAATACTAAATGTAACTGCTGCAACTCATGTAACTGCTGCAACTTGGGTAATAGTATCTCTATCTGTTAGTAAATAAATACAATCAGGATGAAGGAACCAATGAGAGAACCACACTGTGACTTATTTTTTATTAGGGGTTTGAGTCTGATGATTGGGAGACAGAGTACTTATTAATTGAGTCAGTTCTGAACGTTTATTAACAAACGGCGCTGTTCCCCATTCATCAGTGGTCGATGGCAGAGGCTTGCTGGCATTCAAACACTGTATAAACATAAAGTGAAAAATTTCCAAGATTAGGTAGGAAAGTTTACCTGTACTAAAGTTTCCACAAACTGTAGCACATAAATACCGCAATCAGAAGAATTGTTTTGCAGTGGAATCTGAGGAAGTAAAAGTATTATTATAATAAATCCCACCAAAATTAAAACAAGAAAGTAATGATCTAATATTCCCATTTACCTTTCCTTTTGAAAATCATATGACACACCACTGGCTCACCACTTTTACCTTCATCTCACTTTACTAGTAATGTGCTTGAGCACAAATATAAAACTACAGTACTGTTATATGATTAATTTTAACTTTAACACTCTAGCTACTAAAATGGTCGAGTTTTATTACATATAAGCCAGGGTCAAAGTAAAAAAAAAAAAGAAAAAAAAAGAAAAAAAAGAAAAAAAGAAGAAGAAAAAAAAGGACATCCAAACATACGTATATATAAATAAATATCCCTGATTTTAATTGTGTTACCCCTGATAGTGTCTCGCTCACCAATTATTATTATTTTTTAGGAAGTTCTCAGTTGACATTTCATATAATTAATATTTGTTCTCTTATATCAACATTTTAAATACAATAGTACACAATGATAGTAAGGACAGTCCTACTGCTGTCTTCATCAGGTTACACTAATGTTTTGTAACCTGATGAGGACAGCAGTAGGACTGTCAAAACATCGTTACTATTATTAGGTACTACTATAAAAAAACGTTGATATGTTGATTATTGTTATCATTATTATTAATCCTCAGTGCGCATGAGTGAGAGGGTGGACTATTAGAGAGTACTCCTCATACTACTCTGAGTCCATCCCTCGCTATGATGTGAGATTGGGCTAGCTGTTAGATCTCATTGTGGGAGTGACATGGGCCGCTTGTGTTGAGGGGATCTCCTTCTCAAGCGGGGAAATTCAAGCATAACATGAGTGTGTTCCAAACACATGCACAATCCTACGCTGTGGGAATATTAGGCACAGATTCTGCCAAATATTTAGCTAGCAAGCAATCCACTCCAACTGCTGGAGTAACTAGAGTATATGGCTTTACTCTGTTTACCTAAACAAACAAATCATTAATTTACTGTATAAAGTGTACTTCTATTATTGCTCTGTGTGTGTGTGTGTGTGTGTGTGTGCGTGCGTGTGTGTGTGTGTGTGTGTGTGTATTGAAGCTCACCTTTGGGTAGATCAATCTGAGATACTCAAACTTGTCTTCTACAGACTTGTCTTTCTTCACTATCCACTCCTGAGATAAATATCTGTCACAACAACAACAAAACATAATAGCTGCATGCTATTAATGATATTGAAGGGCATTTAGTGCATACTTGCGCACTCTCTTGACAGCAGTAGGTCTTCTGATTCCCAGTGAGTCCAGTACCAAGATACAAGGCTCAGAACTAGGTAAATACAAAGCAACTGGACTTAAAAACCACTGGAAGAATTCCATTTAAACTTCACTTACCACCCCTTGTCCTCTTCCTCCTCTTCCACTTTCATAGAGGTTGGTGCCTCTGATGCAGACTCACTGCCCACTTCCGCAAGAGTATCAAAATCCACAACTAAAGTATCATCCTTGTCGTCGCCACCACACAACTACATAATTAAATAAATCAAATCAGTCGTTTTGTTGCGGAATCAAATCAGTCGTTTTGTTGCGGAATTTAACATGAATACTGTCATACCAGCAATCACACACACACACACAGGAATAATACTAGCAATTTGTTGTTGCCCCCTCTATGAGGTCACACAGCAGAGAACATATCATGCTCCATCCCAACCAATCACTCACTAATTTACAAAAGTCATTTACCATAGTATTCTGTGTAGAATTTTCCTCCGAAACATTTCCTCCCTCTGTAGTCAGCAATGAAGTGGCCCCTCCCTCCTTACTGGTCTCCATACTGGCCAACATCACCACGTCCGAGTCCAACTTCCCGCGCTTGAGGTCGTCACAGAAGTACGGAGATTGGGTAAAGAGCACCGGAGTACTACTACCACTGGATTCTACGGAATGAGAATCGGGAGATGGAGATTCCTCGTACGGTTCAAGTGGAGGCACGCTGCGCAAAAGTTGTTGTTGTTGTTTGTTATGGTACTGGGTGAGATCAATACTGCTGGATGTGGTGGTGGGTGGTGAAGTGGCTGCACACTGAGCTCCCACCCACATACTCACACCGTCTCTTCGTAACTTGTCCAGAGCAAGTGACGTGGCAGCACAAGAGTGATAGGAAGATGATGACACAGAGGAAGTTGGAGAAGGAGATGTCTGAATACAATAAAACATAACACAGGGCATAATGCTATATCTATGTACTTTGACTAGTGAATACTGATAAAATGTATACTACCAGTGTATCACAAGAGTGAAAATGATTCCAGAAGAAGATGGTCAACATTTATCAAAAACTATCACAAAAGCATGTGCAACAGAAATAGAATAATGGTTATCTTGTATTTCGCTCTTACTCCAACATAAAGAGCTAGCACTCAAATACAAGCCACACTTAGCGTTGTTCAGGTATTTATATTAAAGTATCACTGAACTTCAAAATGGATGCTTGCAAGAGCAGTAGTTACATGTCATTTATTATTTCAACAAATATGAAAATGGCAAATGAAGTAGCAGCAACTTGCCATCAAAAAATTACAACATGGCACTAGTAATCACCTCTCTCTCTCTCTCTCTCTGCAGTAAAGGCTTACTTTCTCACATCCTGTTTGGTGTTCTATAGTGTAATGCTTAATATCCTCCTCCTCCTCCTCCTCCTCCTCCTCCTCATATACCTGCACATGGAGTGGATCTTGGGCCACTAAACCTGCTACGGTCCTGATTGGAATATGACCGCCACTGACTGGTGCTTCCCTCACTTCTCCGACATTCTCTTCTACTTCCATTCTGCCAGCAGCAGATCCTGACTCGTCTTCATTGCAGAGGACTATGGAAGCTGAAGAGTTATTTCTTGTCGTTCGTTTCACCTGCCGGCATTTGAACAGAAGTAGGTACAACATGCATCAAATGACAACCTATTGGGAGCTTTTGGTAAGCCTACGTCCTGTCGTATTGACAGTATGTACATGTACAGGCATTACAGAACCGTTGTGCCGGACTCATTCCATGCGACATAATAGACAACTGCTGCTCACTTCCAGAGATTATCTCAAACAAACTGAGCATTAAAAATTTAACCATTGCGAACTGTTTAAAATACCAACTAATGGCAAAATATTGTTGTCTCGTGGGGGAAAAAACATGTCCAACATTAATAGTTATTGCAGCAAAGGAGTCACTCTAAAAATTCCGACAACAGTGGCGATATAGCGATAATCCAGTGCAGTTCACAAGACAAGACTATATACTCACCATTTCAGCCTACTTTAAACTGGGATTGAGCGATCGTCCGCAAAGCAAGTTTGTATAGATTTTCCTTTGTAGCTGAATGGACCTAGACATCACTTTATACTGATATTATTTGTGCATGTCACTCTATTCTGTCTATGAAAATCTTGTCATGCAAGTTAAACATTATTTGTGGTACAAAGTTATATATTGTCTGCAGGCAATTTTGGAGGGGATATTATCTGAAAGGTATATCTCATTGCATGGCAGTTACTAATATATAATTATATATTAAATTTTTGCAAGAAGTAAACATAGATTATTGAAGTGTTTTTTTTTGTAGTAACTACAAAAATGCTCATATTTATAGAACAAAATGAAATAGGGGGTAAAAAATTAAAAAATCCAGGTATTTAATCACTTAATTAGCTATTACACCTAACAACTTAATCATAAACCCTATACTGTAACCTCTCTACTTTCCTTTTAAGGAAAAGATCTTGTATATCTCTAGTCTTTAAATTATATAACTATGCTATGGCAGACTATAGAGCCATAAGCCCCCCCCCCCCCCCCCCCCCCCCAATCTACTGAGTTGAATGTTTCTCCCTGGATGCAGAGACTAACTTACTCCACAATTGTATTTACTAACACCCTATATAACTCCAAATAACTACTCAACACATATTCACTTCTGTCTCTTACCTTATGCTTCCTCTTGTAATTTTTATGTTTCCGTGGAGAAGGAGGGGCTGCTTTAGTGTGGTCGAACTCGCCCGGCCTCTGGATTATCAGTACATACCAATGAGACCTATAGACACAGACATGAATGTGAGCCTGTGGGCATGTGAGAGTGAGTGAGCCTGTGGGCATGTGGGAGTGAGTGAGCCTGTGGGCATGTGAGAGTGAGTGAGCCTGTGGGCATGTGAGAGTGAGCGAACCTGTGGGTATGTGAGAGTGAGTGAGCCTGTGGGCATGTGAGAGTGAGTGAGCCTGTGGGCATGTGAGAGTGAGTGAGCCTGTGGGCATGTGAGAGTGAGTGAGCCTGTGGGCATGTGAGAGTGAGTGAGCCTGTGGGCATGTGAGAGTGAGTGAGCCTGTGGGCATGTGAGAGTGAGTGAGCCAGTGGATATAAGTGTGAGCAACATCATCTAACCAGTCTCCTGTGTACATACTAATAAGGGTTACGTACAATTCTCCCTCCTAATCAGAAGTGAAAAAAAATTAGATTATCCTACTCGTAAAAACATACATATAACTAAACTAGTGCTTGAGCACAAATGGCGAGCAAGCCTAATAGTACACCATTGTTAAATGTTTGGTTTTAACTTTTAACATTCAAGCCACTAAAAAAAGTCGAGTTTTTAAATTACGTATTATATGGTAAAGGTATTCAATGCCATAGTAACCAACTGTTTGAATTGAAACAAAAAACAAGTCACGTTCTTTAAATTTTTTCTTTGGGATATTCTTAGTAATAGTTGTAACACACAATACTTTCACATAACTGAACATACTTACGCTCGCCAATATGTAGCGAATAATTAGTGTTTGCATTGTGTGTGTTCCTCATTACCTGTCACATATGGGGATCACCACGTAGTCCTTGCAGAAGAGGTCCACATGTCTGGTCCAAGTCTTCACCCTACTATGCATCCTTTCATCTGGACTGATACTATGCATACATGCACACATACATTCAATATATCTAGGACAATACACAATAGCACAAGTTCCTAATGAGAAGGAAAAAAAGGATGAAACACCAACAAAGGTGCGAACCCTCAAACACTAGCTAACCATTACAAAAACATGCAAGGGACACGCTCACCTGTACTTTCAACACAAAATTCAAATTCCAGCACTCTGTAAACTACTGAGCACAAAGCAACCCCACTGCAGGCAGCAAGAAATTATTTGCTCTTGTGACTACGATGTGACGATAGGGGGAGTTACTTACATAAGCTAACAATGGTATGACCAAAAAAAAAAAACTAGTTTTTTTTCTGTAAAACTAAGTCGAAACTGTCCTTGAAATCCGCTCTCGTGACTGACAAACTAAGTACTTATAACTCTTCTGTGCATGTGTGCAGAATAAATCATTGTGCTACCTGATAAAAATTTCAGCTTCTGAAAATGCAGATGGTTGGATTACTCTTCTTTGAATCTCATTTTTGCCCCTCCTGTGTCCTCATCAGCTCCACCATAGTCTGGAACATCTTTGAGAATATTATAGCACTCAAATCTCTTCATGATTTCAAAACAAACTCAAATGCCTGCCACCTGTTCTATCACAAATTGTGTATTTTCACATTGTCGCTTCGTTAATTTCTTTCTATCTCTGTTCTTATTATTGCTGTTGTTCTTTTTATTCATCTTTCTTTTTCTTATTAACCCTCAGTGCGCATGTGTGAAAGGGTTATAGTAGTCGTCCTGTCTGTCAGTGTCACGCTCTGATTTTGGAGGCTACTGACAATTAACTTTTGATTTAAGTATGAACTTACTCAGAACGACAATAAAACATGAAGTTGTCAGCTCTGCGCAGGTGCTAGCTTTTGCGGGTAACGCTCCTATCATCACGTTGCAGTCACATGAGCTAACAATTCTTGTTGTCCACAGTAGTTTAGCTTAATGCTGTGAAGTTAACCGAGTGCAAGAAATGGAGTCTCGCGTTGAAAATATAAACCAGTGAGTGTCTCTGGCCTATGATAATTGGCTTTGCTCTGTGTATTGAGTACTCCATTTATAAAGGCATGTATATAAATATTATATGTATTTAAATGTCTAGCAAACCCTTTGCACTTCCACGATAGACCAACCTCTTAGACTTGTCATCCATGGAAGTATTGCAGAGGCGAGTATAGAAGAAAGAGCTGAAGATGTGAAGCTTGCACTGAAGTTCAGTCTTTAGCAACTTAAACATGACGTATCTGACAAAAACAACAACAAAAAACAAAACAAAAACAAACAAACAAACATAATAAACAGCTGAGTTGTCCGATCATATGTATGTAATTGTCTATTCGATTACCCTATAACCTCATTCTCATTCCACCATAAGTCTGTCTGCCTCCTGCTAGCTCCGCTAATGAACAGCTCTATCCACAATATTCTGCTACAATGGTGCACTTACTTGAGATAAAAGTCCATAATCTTGTCGTTCAAGAACTCTCCGTCATTGAGAGTGTTCACATCAGAGTTAGTCAGCTCCACTGCCATCTTGCACCCTTGGGGCTGGTATTTTAGCAACCTGTAGATATAAGATTAAAACAATAACAACAACAACAACAACATAAACGATTGGAGCGTATTAATTAGGTTAGTAGAGAATCAAGATGTATGTTTTGATGTTTTTTTGTTTGTTTTCTTTAGTAGTACAAGTAGTGTTATTTTGCCTAATAAATAGTTTCTCTTTAGGCTCAACAACTCTGGCCAGTTCTGATACTCACAAACTCCTCACACTCACAATGTGTCCTCGACCTTAATCGCAGACTTGTTCCTCAGACTGTACTGACCTGTATCGGACATACACGCACACACACATATACATACATACATACATGTGCACATACACAGCAGGGTTCTATCTAGAAAATGTTGTTTGGGGGGAGGGGGGAGTTTGAGCAAGTCTACCACCCTCTAAATAATATACATACAAATTCAGCATAATAGTCCATAGCATACAAATTAGGGGGGGGGGGGGGAAGAAGAAGAAAAAAGAAAAAGAAAAAAAAACAAAAAAACAACACACAAACTAGATAGAACCCTGCACTGACTCATATTCAGGAACACTGCAGGAACACTGCAGGAACACTATTCATGTCGTTAACCTCAAACTTACGCCTAGCTTCTTTCTTTGTCTCTGTCTTGTTCAGATTTTCTTCTTCACTTCTAATAATACACAGACAACCACATATTCATATACTGTAAGCTCACCAATCCAAACCAGCTAAAAAAATACTCACACAGAGTCAGGAAGATGTACTTCTGTCTTGCTGGGCTTAATATCCTATAAAACAAACAAACAAATGCACAATAAACATTGTTTGTCCTTCATATATTTCATAGTACAATGTTAGAATTGAATTGTAAAAAAATGTATAAAAGCGGGTACACTAACAATTATTGGACCTCAACATATACACATTGAACAGCTGAATGAAACCTAAAACCAAACAAACACACATTGTTTTACGTACTACCTCGAAACATAAACATATAGATTATATGCACTACCTAGAAACGTACACATATTGGTAAACATGTTCGCACAACTGAGCTTCACAAGTGTACAGCTGAGTATGTTAACTTCAACATGGACTCACAAGTGCTTTCAATTTTGGAGGAGCAGAATTTAGGGCACAATTGGCAGCTTCCTTCCAATAAGGTTCAACCATTTTCTGTTTTTTTGTGGCGTTATGGTTAGCTATGTCCATAAGGTCGCTGAATGGAATGTTGCCCGTCTTGGATTGGGAGGAAATGGCTCGAGTGGGACTAGCAGAATGAGGGAGCTTGGCCCCTGGAATGGTAGTGGAGGCAGAAGAAGGCTTCTTACCTCCCACAGAGTAGAAGTCGCATTGGTTGCTATTGTTAAGAGGCTTTCTCTGAAGTGAAAGAGAGACATGCCTTCCACGTCCCTAAAGATTACAAGAAAAATGTCAATAAACATAAATTAGACGAAAGTTTACGCAATCCATTACTATTGAGGATTGCGCATTCTACTTATATAAAACTGGGATATACACAAACGACATTGAAATTGCCCGTGCAAAGAAAGAGTACCAACCAGAGCTGAAACTAAACATAATGTCATGTGGTGATTGGCTAATTACTGTGTACTTGATTTTTCACTAATATTGCAGAAGTTGTGCTATTATTTAAATGCTAGTTTACACCTTTGACAACATGAAGTGAAATGTTGTGTTGATAGCATACACAATGATCAAATACAAGTGAAGGACCTGATCAATCATTCAGTTATTTCTCTTTACTAAAAAGTTTATACATAAACATAGACATCCTGTATCTTTCTACTTGAACCTATACTGTGTATATCAGAGTTAGCTTGCACACCAGCTTGCTCCCTGCTGGAGCACATCATTCATTAACCAACCAAACGGGATTCCTACTGAGTCGATGAGCAGTTTGCTTTTGCACCACAGCCTCCAAGAGGCCAACTCACATTATAAGTTATCTTAGAGAAGCCCGTGCAGAATCACAATCTGCTGATTACAAAATCTCTTCTATCATAGGTCACCAGCATTGAGCACAGTTAGATGCACATCAAACTTCCAAATCCACCATTTAACAGAATGATAGATATGTGCATAGAAGACCGTAGCTTACATGCCAATGGTGTTGACAGAATGACATACACAAGTACGCAGTAAGTATCTGTATGTGCTATAGGCTAGCTAACTATATCCTACCACAAAAATTTACACTGCACATTCGCTTACCCTGTCCCTGTCACTAGTACTTCTTGATGACACTAAATCTTCCTCAGTCTGCGGTGATTTCACTGGGACATTATATTCAAGAACTTCCCTGGACAGAGTAGGGATGATCATATGCTCTGAAGTGAGGTCAGACCTTAGACTGCTGGAGCCAGTTCTTTTGTTAGCTAACCGAGAAGAAGCAGGTGTATCCACGTACACAGGATCTGTATCTGACCTTGAGAGCTCCGTACTAGTGCCTTGGGATGGTGTGGGTGTATCGACATACACAGGGGTCATACTGGAGTTAGGATTCCTCCTTCTACAAGCATCCTGGGGTGGAGAGGGCGGATCAATGTTGACGGGGGATGTACTAGATCTATTGAAGGACATTCTTGTGCTCATCAAACCTATGTTAGTGTCACCGAAAAGCTTGTCTGGTCCACGATTTCGCCTTGAAGGCTGTTGGCCAGTATCCCATTGTCGCTCTGGATGAGATGAGGTATACTTTCCAGTCTCCATGGAATTAGATGTAAAGTATTTTCCTTGACTAAAAAAACCAATGAAGGTATTTCATTACCGTATAAATTTGAGAAACCACATTTCATTACTATAGTTTTCCGGGGTATTGACTGGGAAGAGAGGATGAGGAAGATGGATAGAAAGGCCTTGGATGATGGCTACTCTCCAGGTTTTTCTCAGCTCGTTGACAAATCTCTAACAGCTGTGTACAACTAAGCAACTTAACCACCACTCACACTTCACCCACACTTCACCCACACAGACTTACCCCCCGACTTTCCATTTATTTAACTATTAGCCTTGAATTGTTCATCATGAAAACTACTATCTCGTTGAGCAAACTATACCACATACTTACTACGGTGAAAAAGAGTCTGCAGTTTTGCATTCCAAAACACGCACACCATGGTTCAAAGGTCACCCTGCTAGCGCGATGGAAAATTATCTTTTGTGTGGAGCTGTCTCCAACCTAAATTCACCATCTTCTGCGAGGTTTCAAAACAACGTTGTAACGCTGTACAAAGGTAGGAAGAGGGGTACTGTGGAGTTTGTGGGTATATGGAGGCACAGCAGAGCCGCTAAGGACCTTGTAACAAATAATGTAAGTCCAGGGGACGCAAGTGTGAATTGCTGCAACTCCGCACAAAGACGGTATGGCCGAAGTGGATGATATTTCTGTGTTAAACTTATGTAGGTAAAGTATCTACACAAGCTGAATCATGGCAACATTATTAAGTTTTGTGAATGGTATGAGACTTCTAAGCACGTGTGGGTGATAACAGAACTTGCATCAGGAGGAACTCTGGCTCAAATATTAGAGCAGGACAATCACATTCCTCCAGGTAAAATATCAGACTTCTTCACTGACATAAGTTCAGGTCTACGCTACTTGCATTCTGTGGACATTCTATATGGTGACTTGCAACCCAGTAAGGTGAGAAAAAAATGTTTTTTTGCTAGGACTTTGCTTGATTGTTAGTATGTGTGCGTGTGGTTGTGTTTGTTCAGATTGTGCTGGACACTTGTTGCAATCTCAAACTATGTGACTTTGCCTTAGCAGTGACAGCTAGCCAAGATACGGTGTGGCCGAGCCAGACGGACTTCAGGTCAGCCGTCAAAGAGTGGCTCCAACTTGGCAGCCATTCCAGGGATAGTACAGTCAGCAGTGAAGTGGGCGAGGCATTGTCACTGGCTGATCGGTTTCCTTGTCCGTTGTATGCGTCTCCTGAGCTATACCAGGGGGCGGGGCTCACCGCGGCTGGAGATTTGTGGGCACTCGGTTGCATGACGTTTGAGATGTTGACTGGACACCAGCCATTCTATGGTCACGGCTCTGTGGAAGCGCTGGAGGCTGCCGTGTGTTGTGGATGGAGTGCTGTTGCCGTGGTAGACATGCCGTCAAGTGGGAGTAGAGGGGAGGGCAGACTGCTAGATGCATGGTTTGGTCTAGTGAGAGGACTCTTGGCCACACCTCCTTCACAAAGGTTAGATGTCTACATCAAAAGGTTTTCCAAAAAATTAAGGAGAAACTGAACTAACTCTATCATACACCAGGAATGGAACATTTTATGTTAGAAAAATCTATAATACATTACACAGCATGGTTTTAAGGGAGTCTGCATATATTGCACTATCTTAGGTGTTTGTGTCCAACCTGCAATGTCCTTAGTAATGTTTCATGTGTCTGTGCATGTGCAGGTTGTCATGGGGAGAAGTGAACTGCATGTTGAAGACCTCCCTCTCTCCTGGCAACAATGATGACTGAATGCAATAGCAAGTAGAAGTGAGAGTTATAGTCACCTTGGCATGCACCCAACAAATCACTTATTTAATAGCAGCCATCATTTTATTTTTATTTTAGTTATAATATTTTCCTTTTTGAATCACTAATTTTATTTTAAAAGATGAGTGTGGGTATTAAGTAAGGTTGATATTAATATTTACTGAAATTATATTTCTGTGAATTACAAAAATTGTAGTAATTAGCAAGTAACCAGCCACCAGACTCAGCTCGTGAATAAACCCATCATTGCTGTTATTGACGACAAGTGTTGATAGACAAGCGTATTATTACGGTCATAAAAGCAATTGGAGTTTAACCAACTCGTTAGTTCAGGACAACTAACAGTAGCTATTGAAACATTTAGAAATTTAAAATTTTCACTTTTATTATAAATAATAAAAAATACAAGATGTAGCAATTATACCAGGTGCAGTTAATGATAATGATTTGAAATGCAGGAGAGAATGAGTCTGCCGGTGATCCATATGATAATGTCATGCTCTGTCAGTCACTGACCTGGAATACAATAAATAATATCAATGCAGTAAGTTACTACAAAATAACTAATTACTGCCTTATCTTTCCAATGTCCAACATTACACGTTCTAATCTCACATTATTCCATTCTAGTTCCAGTATACACGGTCTTCTTACCTTGACAAAGGGGTCACTGCTAAGGTCAATGGCAGTCGGTCTGTCGTCCACGTTGTAAGTAAGACACTTGTTCAAGAATCGATGGCCCTCCTCGCTGAGGGCCGTAGGAGGAATGGATGGACGCTCCCCTTTACCCAATTGGTACATGATGGCATATGGCTCCTTGTACTCTGACCATGGCAACTGCAACACACACGTACACACACACACACACACGTTGCAGATAAATCTTACACCCATTACAGAATACAGCCACATGAGCCAGTGTAATAGTTTCTATTTAGCACTATCAGTGGGTGTGAATCCTGCCATCAAGACAGAAATGCTGATCTCATATTGACAGGTGTGTGTTGACGGAGTCAACTGTTGCTATCGTGTTATTCACACATTCCCTTACTCCTCCATGGGGGAAAAAACAACAACAACAACTGATCATGGCTCTCACTGCAAATCTGTGTGTTGATTGACTTGCTTATGATGGGGGGGGGGGGGGGGGGGGGGGGGAATCTTGCCCTTAAAAGACCTGCTGTTGACAAAACTGAATACCAACTGTTCAAATGCATGCATGTTGAGAACCTGGATGCTTCTTTTATAGTTTGTTGTTGTTGGTTGTTGTTTTTTTTGTTTTTTTTTTTTTGTATAAAGTGGTCAGAACTTGGTCTTTATATGCTGTGAGTTGATTACAGAACACACTAAACTCCGCCCACACCAACCTTTCCAGTGGCCATCTCAATGACGACGCATCCCACAGCCCAGATGTCCATAGGTCTGCCCAACTTCCTGTTCAAAATGATCTCTGGAGACATGTACGCTGCAAACAGAAACAAGAACAGAACAGGAAGAGAAGTGAGGGTTAGATGAATGAAGGGTTAGGAACTAGCACTTGAGCCTTAATGAGTGTAAACTCACGAATGGTCCCAGCTTGGTTGACTATCTCCTTGGCATTGGTGTTCTTGAAATTCTGGAGTTGAACACTCAACCCAAAGTCGCCCAGTTTGATTGAACCATTGGAGCTAAGGAAAATGTTGGCACCTGAATACAAAATAAACAAACAAACAACAACAACAGTTTACTAAATCAGTCTTAGTGAAATGGGAGGGGGGAGAGAGAGAGAGAGAGTTAATGAGCTATTTTCCAATAATTGCTATTGCTTACCTTTGATGTCTCGGTGCACCATGTTGTGCGTGTGCATGGCATCCACAGCTTTGAGGATGTCCCTGGTGTAATGTCTAATCATCTCTTCCGTCAACCCCTGCTGAGCTATCGTCCACAAGGTGCCCTCGTTACAGAACTCCATAAACATATACAGCTCATTCTAACACACATACATACACACGCATGCACATCTAATCATACAAAAACAAAACAAAACCAAAAAAACTTTTCCCCATTATAGCTGTGATACCACAACTTGGTCCAGGCAAGTGAACTCTAGCCCCACCCATCAATGAAAGTAGTAGTAGTAGTAGTAGTAGTAGTAGTAGTGAGGGTTCTCATTGTTCAATATGTGCATGTTTAAACATGAAATGAGTTGTCCCCAAGTTCCACTACTGCTGACATGCTATGCTGTGGTGGTATTGCAGTCTAACACACTCACGTGGTGAACTTCAGCTCCGTAGAACTTGACAATGTAGTCACTCCTCAGCTTCTGGAAATTCTCAATCTCATCTATGATAGTCTCAATGTCCTTTGAGTCCTTATCTTGAAGTGATACCTGATTCCAAACAAACAAACAAAAACAACAACAACAATTAAATAGACAATCACTGGAATGGCATATAGTAGATATGCCAATCCTCCATTTTTTATTATTATTGAAATTATGCACCAATGGGTCCCTATATAAATAACCATCTACTGTATATAATGGTGACCGACAGTGTGTATTCATGAATAATTCATGAGACAGATCATCATTACATGAATAGGTAAAGTGTCGTCACACTCAGTAGAAAGTTATTAATTGTAACTATAACAGCAAATGGAATAGATGAGGATAGGCAGCATAGGTTTCAAAAAGGAAGTATGAAAGAGGAGGCAAAAAGGTGACTAAAAGCGGGTGGAATTGTCGAAGATAAGTTGGCGTAGTAAAATCGTTCAGTAAAGGCGGCGTAAGTTTAAAAAAGGAAGGTGAAAGTACGAAAAATGAAGGCAAAAGTTTCGCAAAGCCTCAAGTCCACAATCATGATAGAATGGCAGAGAGAGCAGGAGAGGTAGACAAAGGAGGAGAAGGGACTCCATGACTCAAGAAGAATGCTCAAAAAAGAAAAGGGGGTGGGGGTGGCAAGAAAAGCTGAGATAGTTCAGGAAGAAAGAGAGCAGGAAAGGGAACTGGTGTAACATTAACCAATGGTTGAGAATGATAACAATGAATAAAAATAACTTCTGCTACTGCATTCTTACTTTGCAATACATCAAGCACCACTGTGTGATGGGGTACATACATACAGACATACATACACACACACCCACATACATACATACATATGTACATAATACCAGTTTTAGGGTCTTGAAGGCCCTAGGCTGTAGCATCCTGAGCGCACTTGGGGCCTAAGGGGATCCTAAAAGCGGTAGTTCACAACGTCTGCGCAGCGCCTAACTAATTTCAAACATAGCGACTGTTCTTAACAACACAATTGGAGGGACTCTACATATAGAAGCCAAGCCCTGAAGGTGGGGAACTACATATACATGTAGTATCCCTCTCTTCTAAGGGATTTAAAATCCCTCTGTCACAATACACAAACTACACCAGCTGTATTCTACATACGTATATATAATATAGTCACACATACATAAATACATACATAAATACATACATACATACATACATACCTGTTTCACAGCATTGATCTCGCCAGTGGTACGATTCAGACACTCAAACACTTTCCCAAAGCTTCCCTGACCTAAACCAAAGCTTAAAAGTCAAGAATCACCTCACCTGGAATCAGTGCACTTACCTATCTTCCTCCCCAGCTGCCATTTAAAATGGGTTTGGCGCAACTTCTTCAGTTTAGCTCCTTTCTCAGACGACGACAGCCGAGTCTTTCTCACTCTTCCCACTTTGTTGGAGGCAATCAACTCTCGCTGGCGTTCCTGAAGGTCAATCAAGTCAATCAATAAATGCAAGAAATGCATATAGCAGTAACAACATTGCATGCAATTTCTGTCAGAATCAAGAAATCCATCAAAATTGATCAACAGGTCAGCAGACACTCATTGTTCACACCAACACACACCTCCTCCATGGCTAGTATCTTCCGTCTTATCACTTCACTCCTGTCCTCAGTCGTAGTTGAGGAGGGATCACACTCATTCTCATAGCATGGGGGCAGATTTGGCGTGGCAATACCTCCCGATGAGGAGCTAGATTGGGTGGAGAACTGGGCGGAGAACTGAGAGTAGTAGCGACTAGCCGTGCTGCTCGCGGAACTCAAGACGCTGTCCGTACGGTTGATGGGTGTGTCCGGAGTAATTGGCACCGGAGTGGATATGGACCTCTGAGGATTGTAGTAAGCTGTAAATATACACAGTACAAACACTCAATAGTGGAATAGCCATGTGGTAGTCATGTGATATCATACTTGTCACATGACATGTTGGAGTCGAGTATATAGCAGTCACATGACATGTGCATGTGAAAAGTTTCTGTAACATTATTTAGTCAAATAAGAAATAAAAACCACTCCCATGTTGGAAGAAATAAACAGGAAGTTGGCATTCTGGAACCAACTTTCAAGTCTGGCTTACTCCTGCTTTTCTCACTACTCGCACTCCCAGCCTCACCTTCTGCCCTATCACTTCTATAATCTCCCCTCTACAAATTTATCCTTGCCTTTCTCTGTTTCTACCACCCACTTTACTCCAAGCCCCACCTCCCACTCCCCACCTCCTACTTTACTCCGAGCCCCACCTCCCACTTTACTCTGAGCCCCATCTCCCACTTTACTCCGAGCCCCACCTCCCACTTTACTCTGAGCCCCACCTCCCACTTTACTCTGAGCCCCACCTCCCACTTTGCTCCGAGCCCCATCTCCCACTTCACTCTGAGCCCCACCTCCCACTGCTCTAAGCCCATCTCCCACTTCAATCCAAGCCCCACCTCCCACTTTCACTCCGAGCCCACACCTCCCAACTCTGAGCCACCTCCCACTTCACTCCGAGCCCCCCACTCTCCCACTTCACTCTGAGCCCCCACCTCCCACTTTGCTCCGAGCCCCATCTCCCACTTCACTCTGAGCCCCCACCTCCCACTTGCTCTAAGCCCCATCTCCCACTTCAATCAAGACCCACCTCCCAATCACTCCGAGCCCCACCTCCACGTCACTCTGAGCCCCCTCCCACTTCACTCCGAGCCCCAACTCCCACTTTACTCCGAGCCCCATCTCCCACTTCACTCTGAGCCCCATCTCCCACTTCACTCTGAGCCCCATCTCCCACTTCACTCTGAGCCCCATCTCCCACTTCACTCTGAGCCCCACCTCCCACTTGCTCTAAGCCCCATCTCCCACTTCAATCCAAGCCCCACCTCCCACTTCACTCCGAGCCCCACCTCCCACTTCACTCTGAGCCCCACCTCCCACTTCACTCCGAGCCCCAACTCCCACTTTACTCCGAGCCCCACCTCCCACTTCACTCCGAGCCCCACCTCCCACTTCACTCCGAGCCCCACCTCCCACTTTACTCCGAGCCCCACCTCCCGCTTTACTCCAAGCCCCACCTCCCACTCTACTCCGAACCCCACCTCCCACTCTATTCCAAGCCCCACCTCCCCTGCTTCACTACAAGCCCAACCTTCCTTTGCTTTATTACAACCAAAACCTCCATTTAGCTTCATTATGAGCCCCACCTCCCACTAGCTCCTCCCTCTATCTTAGACTCCACCTACGAGGAGTGGCCGTGACATCGGTGAGAGATGGCGCAGGAGAGCTGTCCACACCTGAACTGCTGTACCCTTCCTTCTCCGGCAAGGATTCAGTGGAGGTGGGAGGGGACGATCCAGACTTCTGACTCAGGTGGAAGGTCACAGGACGAGAAGGAGTGCTTGTTTTCACTCCGTTTCCATTACCAATGGCTGCAGCTTCTCCTAGGTCCACTCCATCGGGGTCTGCAGTGCTCGATGAAGTAATTTTTGCACTATTAGAACACGTATATCACAAACAGAGAAGAAGTGTTATTGTAATAATAAGAAAAAACTTATGGCTGCAAGGAGAGAGAGAGAGAGGGGGGGGATGCAGTCAGTCCAAGTTATTCAGTCACATATTCCCACTAATTAATGTTAATTTTCCCTTATTGGCATTTGCATTCCTGGGTCTAGCAAACTTCTCTGTGTTGGCATTGACTTGCACATTATCCATTTATTCCAACTGACAGGGGAAAAACCCTGAATGTTTGTTTCTACCTATCATGACAACTGCTTACGTGCTCGGAATGAACATGGAAGTGTCGTGGACTCCAGCGACCATTGGCATGTCAGGAGAGTTCAAGTATAGAGGTTCCTTTGCTGGCGGAGGTCTGGAAGGGGGTCTTGCAGCTGGATTCTTCCTTTTCCCAAATTCTGGCAGTTTGAACTTGGAACTAAACTCCTCCTCATCATCCTCATCGGCACCATGTGTCGATAGTCCTGGAGTTTTGTAGGTGTGAATCCATGCGTGTAAAATGTACATGTGTGAATCCATGCATGTAAAATGTACATGTTTGAATCCATGCACACATGTGCATGTCCTAAATGTGTGAATCATCCCTTTCACTCACAAGAAATGACTGAGTAACGACCAATAGCTAAGGATAACAACAACTACTGTATGTATGCCAATGGCACAGTCTATATAATAATATACTTGTGTGTTACATAGTAACAACTATGACCGAGATGGTGTGTATATTCATGAATAATTCATTAGTGGTGCGGGTTGGTAAAGGTTGAATGGGTAAAGTGTCATCATATCTTAGTAGAGGTGATTAAGGAAACAACGACTAATGTAGCCAAGAGCAGATGAGGACGGCGCAAGTTTCATAAACCGTAAGTCTACAATTATGAATGAAGGACAAAGAGACTGAGAAGCAGAAAGAGGTAGACAAAGGAGGAGAAGGGTATCCATGACTCAAGAAGGAAGAGCTGAAGAGAGGAAGGGCTCAGGAAGAAAGAAAGCAGGAGAGGGAAAGTGGTAGATAGTATAAATGGATAAAACATATGATGCTACTACATTCCTAATATGCTGAAGTTTACTTCAAGCTGAAAAACTGTGTGGCAAGGTACTTTGCATTCTCCCAAAATGAAAGTAACTACTTGCGTGTCCGAACTTAAATGAGTATAAAAATTCACTTACACACACACACACACACACACATTTCATCACTAACCTGTGCAGGAATGCCCAAGGGCAAACGGGGGCAGTAACTTAACATTCTTCTCAAACCATTTTTGAGGCTTTCGAACACCAGAGTCTACAAGGGAAACATCATAAGCAACAGTTAATTGTCAAATGGCAGTCCTCACTGATAGATGGCAAAGTTTATTTGCCCAGCCCTAAAGCATCTCTATGCCGGTGGCCACACCCATCTCTCACCTCGCACTGGCGGCAGTATTGGAGCCTCCCCCACCACATGGTCTATGCATCTGTTCATAAGTTTCTTCACATTCTCAAACTTAGTCTGGGAGATGGATGCAAGCATGGTGGGGGCACAGGATAGCACTATGAACTCTAGACCCAGACTAGCCCATCTAAACAAAAATAACAACAACAAACAACAATAGCTAGATGCATGGGAGGGATTGGAGTGACAACATCTTCGCACCTGGGCCTGGTGCCACGCCCTCTCTCACACTTGGACAAGACAAACTGCTGGATCCAAGTCAGAGCGTAGCTCAAGGCTTGCTCTCCTAGCTCTCGATACGCCATGTCATCTCCAATCAGACGAAACACTTCACGCACATACTGTAAACAACAACAATAACAACAACAACAACATTGAACTCCTGAAGACTAGATACAATATGAAGTAATTAATGGTCTGAAGAATCAGAGGAGGAGGAGGGGGAGGAGGAAGGGGGAGGAGGAAGGGGAAGGAGGAAGGGTCTCTCACCTCAAAGCCAAGGTTGAAGCACGAGTGCATTGTGTTCCTGTAGGAAGAGATGTGGTCATCTGCTGTAGGTATGTTGTCTATGTCTAGATACCCCATCACCTTTTTAGCCATGTCCATTAGACGCCTTGCTAACTCACATGCTGCCACCTAAACACACACACACACACACACACACACACACACACACACACACACACACACACACAAAATGTTGAGATTTATTGGGTGGTACAGAGGCAATATTTATTGTAAGTCATTCTGAATGTCAAAATATTTAATCCAATAAATTCAGACAATGATTCGATCCTGCCAACTTCACACACACACACACACACACACACACATGTGCACACAAGCAGCCACGTGGAGACACACACATACACTAACGCACCTTGAGGTCATTAATCCTGTCTGCTACATTCTCGTGGCTGGACGTGCGTTCATTACTCAGAGACACGGACCGATTGACCGCACGCATGAAGGAGTTGCGGCAGTCCGTGAGCTGAGTGGAGTTGTTCACCACCAACTTGAGATCATCCACCTGAAGCAATACACAAACACCATAATAGAGAGGAGAGAGACAAAAAAACGTTTGCACATAATCAATCAATACAAATCAATCAATAAATGGATTAATATACAAATAAACAAATAAAACTATTTGGTAAATGTAACGAATTCCATGCGTTAACTCGGCAGTGTTATACATATGCATGATGCAATCTCTCACACTCACAGACTTGCTCTCACTCTCCATCTAAGAAAGACTGATTACTTTCATTTTGCTTTGTTTGAATCTTTCCCAATGTACAATCACATCAACAAGTAAACACAACAACAACAAAATCACAACACCATCAGCTCTGCTTGCCTGTAACTCGAGCAGGTTGATGGTGGTCTCGGCCGGAGCAGTGATCTCTATGGTCTGTCCCGTCCAGGCAGACTGGGAGGCCAGGATGTTGATGTTGAGAAGGAGAATGTACGAGTCTCGCAAGGAGGAGGAGTTGGGCTCTTGAGAGCAGCCGTGGGCAAAGCTCACCTTTAGAAGTTGCTGGATCTCATGGTAGCCACTGGCAACACAATTTATATACAGTATGATCACTATTGCTCTAGGGGCACTCTAATTGGAGTAAAAGTCATAATAACACTCCCCGATTAATTACACTTTTAACTCAGTCTGCCACCAGAGTTGGTAGCCAATTTTTGTGAAGATACATTACTCTTCACATTACTGGTTAGTGGTTAACAAGAAAAATAAATATGAATATAACTGAGAACAGCGCAACCAAGATAGCGCTATATATAGAAACACACAGCAAAAGACATTGCTGTACACAACTTTATGCATGTACAGTATGTAATATAATAAAAAAGTTTAAGTTCATTGCTATTTATAACGTTTAATTGTGGGAGGTTTGGTCCAACAAAGCAAGTAATCGTACAATCCTCTACGACCATCCCAAACATTTAGTGCACTTTAATCTCTATCTGTTCAGAAATAGCGCTCCAGATAAAAAGGGTGTGGTCAGTTTGGGTATTTTCGCAGTGGATTCAGATTTTTTTACTGTCTTGTTTAGATCATATACGCCCTAGAACAGTTGAGTTATCCTATGTGAGTTTCTATTATAAATGGATATTTATAGCTGGTTAAATGTCCATTGATAAATTTGAATTCAGTTGTGTGACGTGAAGATATTCGGTGAAAAAGAACAAATTGACTAGGCCAAGCCTAGATTTTGTGGCAGCGACATAAATACAGGAGCAATCAGTGAAAAACAACAACAAAAACAAAAACAACAACAACAACAACAACAACAACCCTGAACAACAACAACCCTGAATGAATTCTGTATAAAAACTTAACACTCCTCGAGAAACGAGAAAGGGAAGAGGGTTGAGGAAATACAGGAGCTAACTAATGGGGAGATTGTGAGACAGGTGGTGCTGACTAATTGGGAGGAAGGAAAAACATGTGTTGAAGAATCAACATCCCCTTTTGGTCCACTCACTTGTCTTTTTCCACTATATGCTCGGGGACAAATATCATTTTATCCAGTCTCTGCTGAGATATGACCACTCGAACGTGATCAGACGACCGCAGCACTGACAACAGGTCGGGAATGTCAGTCTCTATCTTGAAGTCCGCAGCAATCTCCAGATCCTGATGAAAATATAAAAAAATACACTAAACAACAACAAAAACAACAACAACACATACGTATACCTTTCTCAGTATCTTTGCAAAGCCCAGCATCTTATTAACATGTTCTCTGACATCCACAAAGAGTTCCTTGAAGTCGCGACAGGATTTCATGAGCTGATCCCTAATACACAAAAGCATAAACAACAACAACAACAAAAATGCTAGCTATATCAGTACTACCTACAAAACCTTGCATGTTTGGTCAACCAACCACACCCTCTCATCTAGTCTGTGCTTATGTGCAGTTAGGTATTTAGGACATGACCTGATGTCTAATTCATGTTTTTATTTTTTTTAAAGCCTCATAAAAAAATAAAATTAAGACAAAATTTAAAGCATGCATTCTCTTGAGTTACAAAAGAAAAAAAAAGCCAAGAAAAAAAAGAAAAAAAAAAGACAACTAAATGACCGACAATCTTTCCTTAATTGGTTTTCCGAGATATACCGTAGACATTTCTATTAAGGATATCAATTTCGCTTGCACGCGAGCACTCACGTACACACATTGATAGACATTACATACTTGGAATCCATCTCCACGTCAACATCGGTGTGAGAACGGTTGATGCTACTGCAGCAGTCGTCCATCTTCAAGTCCAAGTCATCACCCATGTTAGACAGCAACTGAGTCACCATGTCACTATGGCAACATGCACAAACACATAAACCACACCTCTGCCCGTCAACTCACTCGTATGCACGCTAAAAAAACAACCAACAAACATGTGCACTGCCATTGACCTGGTAACAGGGCAACGTATCATGTGACATCTACCTCCACATGTTTGACTTATGCATGCATGTGAAGTCACATGAAAGAATACAGAAGGTGCACAGACACTTCATGCAAATGTACATATGGAAGCCATTTTACAGTAAGTCTTCAATTAGCTTTTACCACAAAGAAGGGGAAAAATGTCAATCATGATGGAACTGATAGTGAGGGAAGGTGCATAGACATGTGTATTAAAATAGAGAACATAAGAGGCGACCCTTAATTTGTTGAGAAATGCCTTCTGATACAATCTCACCACACACACACACACATATGCATGCACACACCACATACCAGAACTTCCTGCTGGCCTCTGCCTCTCCACCACGGATGCTGGTACAGATGGTCTTCACTTTCCTCCATTCTTCCTCTAAGACATGTCCACTGGACAGAGTCGCCCATTTCTTCAGGTACTGAAAATATACCTGCAACATCACAACGTACATGCATACACACACACACGCATGCACGCACGTATGTACACACACACACACACAAACAACAACAACAACAACACATTCAAAACCCATGTTCAGCCCAAGGACACGTGTAAGTTTTAAAAAATGTGGTAGAGAAAAATAGTAACCATTACCAGGGTTTCATACAGAGGTAGGGCGGGGGCGCCCTGGGATCCCCCCCCCCCCAGAATTTCATGAAATAAATTAATAATATTTACTACTTAGTGGTATTCTGTGGTTATGATTTATAATGGTATTCTGTGAGTTTGTTGTTTGTATATTGTTGGTAAACTTCAGTTAATTTTGCAATACACACTAGTCTTCCAAGATTGGTGTCACTAATTCTAGATCTGAGACGATTTTAATTAAATGGGTGTGGTTTCAGCAAAATTGGGTGTGGTCAATCAAACGTGTGGGCCCCCCCCCCCCCCCCAGAAAAAAATCCTGTATGAAACCCTGATTACTCATTATGTCATAATCAATTCTTGTTGGTACAATGCCCAATTAGCCGACATTGTCACTCACTTTAAGAACATTCTTCATGTCCGTCTCGAAGGCCTCCATGTCCGCCTCCACTTGCTCCGCCTTCTCAGGTTGAAACTGAAGCACCATCTTCATGTTCTCCCGGTAGAAATCTCGCACTTCTATAGCGTGTTCTAGAATTTCCCGGCATTCATCGGCAAGCTAGATAATACCCATCCCATGGTTAACACATGCACATGTAGTTAAAGCTGCTCCATAGCTAAAATGCTATCAATTGTTCGTATAATATATAGTATATATATTATATTATACAATGTATATTATGTATATATGTCTATTTATTCCACGCTAGATATCTTCATAATGTTATTTTTAGGTACGTGACATGAGATAACTCTCGTTATCACATAGTGCTATCTCATGGCTGTATTGCAGCAAGCTCATCCATTACTCTAGTAGTTATAGCAACCGGCCTGGCTTACCAGTTTTCTGGTTTTTACTACCTTCCTCTAGTGAAGCCTACCCTACCAGGTTAGAGCAGCTGCTAAAATATCAGCTGGGAGTGTGGGGAACTCCTAGAGTGTTTTACCACCAACTTCAGTGAAGATACGTATCCAGAGTGCAATAAACCACTCAATACACTTGTCAAAGTGATATGGCTAGATATTTCACTCTCAGGCTTTATTTTCACTCACTTCTGGCTCGTGAAAATAAATTAGCCTGCTCATAAAATATTTCACCATATCACATGTAATAAGTACTATGTATATATAATACTTTTTTACATAGCTTGAATGAGGGAAGAAAGATTTTAACATCAACTTTATCCCTCCATCTTCCGTCCATTCATGTCCCCCCTATCTCCATCTTCTCTCACTCTCACCTGCTTGACACTATGAGAAGAAGGGTCGGAGAGTTCCTTGCCAAGCTCACTCTGCAGCTGTAGGCATTCCTGCATCACGTCCAGTGGCACGTGCAACAACTGGATGTACTGCACAGTGAAGCTGGGGAGTCCCATACTCTTGAACTCCTGCATCCAGTCCTGAGTGTCAATGCTCATGGACCTCTCAAATGGGATCTCGTGGGTCTGGTCGTCCATCCGCCGGAGGAGCTGTGGGTCAATGAACCTGTGCAGTGGCTTCTCTTCGATCTGGTCATCCTCGTATAAATATTTGCAGTCCTCCTCCGACGGGTAGCTCATGGCATACTTGGAAATTTTCAGCACAGATGCCAAGAACTCTTTCAACCTCTGCAAATCACAGATCAAATATACATAATGATGTCACACAGTATAGCACTCCCTACACATGCTGTATGCACATTCACACGTGTAACGTGCCCACTAATAGTTTACACACGTGCAGACTTGTTAATTAGGAGAATGAAAATGTCATAAAAAACTGAAGTTAGCAGGATAAAAAACAAACAAACAAACTTTTGTTGGTATCAGTTTACCTTTGTTGTCTTGCTGAGTCCAGTTCGTTTAAGGGACCGACTAACAAACTCTCTGTAAGGTTCAAGCACTGACACCTGGTGGAGGGCCCTCCTCTGTTGGACAGTGATGTCGGACTGTGAAGAGGAGGAAATTGAGGTCCCCTGCACGGTCATTTCCTCCACACTCTCCAGAGACATCACGTCCTCAACTTCCTCCTCCAGCGGCGCACCAACACTGAACCGAGCTCTGTAGCTGGACGACAGCGGAGAAGGTGAAACTGGGCCCGACCCAGCAGAATTGGCCAGGCCAGAATTGCTGCCGAAATTACCAGAGCTGCTTCCATGATTGTGGTGAAGAGAAGCACTGGTGAGACCAGAGAAAGAAGATTGGGGGCCACTTTGCAATGTGGCAAAGCTGGACAAAGAAGATACTCTAGTCGACAAAGGAGGGGAGGAGGGTTGGTAAGAAGAAGACATGGAAGTGATGGTGGGGAACTGCGAGGGAGGTGAGTCCTTGCACACTTCCGGCAACAAAATCTCGGCACCCAGCCAGTTGGAGAGCCTACACAGGTTCTCTGCTAGCCCGTACGTCACTTTCTGCCACAGAATGAGAGCACAGCAGCGTCTCTTGAAGAACAGTGTGTGGTAGATGTGGTGCTTGGCTCCCATCCTCTTCCTGTTCATATAGAAGGACTCCACTGTGTCCAGCTCATCCAGAAGCTCCGTGACCGCATTCAAAGCAATCCTCTGCCTTTCGGACAGGTACTCCCGGTGGTGTACTTTGCAAGAACTCCTGAGCTCCTCGGAGGACCTGTAAAAACTGGAGGCAACAGATGCGGACAGTGAGTCTTCGATATTGTCCCCTCGCACAGACTCTGCAGCATTGCATTCTGCGGCCAACGCCGTGTGCTGCTGGTCATGGATGAAGTCTAAAGCATCTTCCCCAGCTTTCTCCGAAGAAGAATGCTTAACTACATTGACCAACCCAGACACGACTTGCTTGCCTCTATCCGCTTGAACAGCCTGCCCAACTATCTTCGCAGGGTTTCTCTGAAGAGTTGGACTTGACATAGTGCCATGCAATGGCATCTCCCCAAACCCATTGGCAAGCTCAGATGATGGAAAACATTCTGCTCCATGCTCGCTGATGTTAAAGTGCATAACCTTCCGCAAAACAGCATCTACTTCGCTCTGCTGGAAGAATAGCCACTCCTTGTAGTGTTCAAAAGGATGGCAGTACTTCAACTTGGAGCGTATCTCCAGCCAAAGGCCCTCACTCTTGGGGTCTACCGGAGTTGAGGCGCCCAAATTGACCGAGTGGGAGTGGTACTTCGACATGCGGCCTGAGCCTGACTGCTGCTGCTCCATCCGGTTGGTGACGGCATTGTGGATGCCGTGGTACTTCAGGTTCTTAATGAACTGCCGATAAAACTGCTTACGCTCGTGGGGGCAGCGCCTCTGGGACGGGCCCAAGCCTGCCGTGGGAAAAAACTGGGCATCTGAGTTTGTCCGGCGAACTCGCGCATGAGCAAAGTCGGGAGTGGCTCTGTTGCCGCCACTCCCCCTGCGAAAATGACTCGGGTTGAGACTGGCCGTGATGTCGCTCGGCATGTCCAGTAGCAAGTTGCCATGATGTGACCCTCGCTGCAAGCTGGAGTGAGGTTGGGTATTGAGAGGAGGCAGGGTCACGTTAGAGTCCACAAAGTCTGTGATTACCTCGACTTGATTCTTAGAGCTTGAAATCGAGGAAACTTCTTCTGATAGAGATCGAGAAATGTCAGGAATGGAGGATGCGGGAGGATTTCCTTTAGGCTGTAAGAATCCCGATTTTTCATCGCGGTCTTTGTGGCGCTGGATTGTCTGATGCTTTTGCTTTTTGTTTGACTTCGGGTCCTCTGTGACGTAAGTCTGGGGAGGACTCCTGGTTCTAGTGAGTTTTCTCAGTTCCTTTTTGGAGAGATGGGAGGGGCTGGCATTAGTAGCTGGGGCAACAGCCACATCACTGTGAGATCCTCGCTGATCTTGAGGCAACTTGCTAGATGGACCCACTGCTGATACTTCATTTCTCTTCGTCTGATATGACAGACGGGCCTCCTGGGAGAGGTGTTTCCCTCCGCCACCAGCCTTCTGCTTGCTTCTTCTCTTCTCCCTGCAACATCCATCCACCCACCACAGAAATAATAGACAACACAATCACCATTGATGCACTCAACTAGTCAACTTGTTATTTGCTATCATTTACATAGCTACAGTAGACCCTCAGTTATCCGAACACCTCAGGATTGAGGGTTGTTCGGATATTTGAAAGGTTCGGATATTCGAAATAAGTCATTTTGAATGGAGTCTTAATCTCTTACCTATTTAATGCACAGCAAAATTCCAATGGATATCATTATAATTCCCCAAAATGGTGGCGAGAGTTCGGATAAACAAGGTTCGGATAACTGAGGGTCTACTGTACTTAAAAAGGTGAGAAACAAAAGGCACTAAAGACACAACAACAGTAACACTATTGCCATACAGCTATGGCTTCATGTGTACAGCTGAGGAAACACAATTAATTAGCGTCATTATACTCTTAGGCCCTGATCACTCAGTCACCCTTTGTACTAATGTAACTTGTATAGACCCCACCCCTTCCCCCAGTTTAGAATAGTATAACTTGTTGCTGATAAAAAAAAGTAAATTCAATCTTACCAAACTAGAAATTGCTTGGGAGGCGTGGTTCCAGGCAAGCCGTATTTGTAATCACCCAAAGAATCTTCAAGCTCCCCACAATCAATGCTGTCTTCACCATATTCTACAACAAACAAACAATGACCACAACCTAATAAACATAACACCAAATGTTCTATCTAGAAAATACTGTATAGGGGGAAACTTAAATGTTCTAATTAGAGTTCAGCCTCAATATCATACTGCACACGTAGCATGCAAATATTGTGTGTGTGGATGGGGGGGAGGGGGGGGGGGCTGCCTGAGGTCAAAGTTAAAACAAACAAATAAATAAGGTGTTGAATCAATGACGGGAACCAAAGCGCCCTGGCAACATATAGCTCACCCTTGCCCCTCAATTCTCAATTAATACAATAAACACAATTTCCTGGAATCTCTGATAAGTGAACTGAACTGGACATTAGTCAGCCGGCTCACTTCACTCCTGCACATGGTAACATGGCTACAGACTTGACCCTCAGGCAAGTTACTGAGATGATGATGATGATGATGATGATGATGATGATGATGATGATGATAGCATGATGATGATAGCATGAGCAACCCAAATATTAAGCACTTAAAAATTTGTATGGCTTGCATAAAGCATATTGACTGACCTGACACTTCGCTAGTTAGCTGGATAGCAACAACAATAACAACAACAAACAAAAAAGCTTCTTATAATCGATGTTATCGATAAGTTACTTATCTATCCAACAATGTACAGTTCACTTGCTAGAACCATGCATGACTGACTGATTACTTAATGTGTGAAAAAAAGACAACAATAAAAACAACAGCAACCCAAAACAAGCAAAACAAACAAAAAAGTAAAAAAAGGTCGTGAATATGGCAGTGAATAAAAAAAATAAATAAAAAAATCTGGCTGCTGTGACACTTTTACTAGAAAAGACAGAAATAGTTACTCAGGTGAGTCCATTACATGGACATGTATGTATCATTACATCTTGAGAATGCCTGGCCATCAGTTTGGTCGTTGGTCAGTATATTTCAAGTCGTTACATTGACGTACATGCATGTACATTCTCATAGTAAAGTTTTAAAATAGTTTTTAATCTTGCTTCTTTTAAGGTACACAAGTACCCCGCTACTAGTGGTGCTTGATGTATGGCAAAGTAAGAATGCAGTAGCACAAGTTATCTTGCTCAATTATCATTCTCTACCATTGGTTAAGGTTACATAAGTTTCCCTCTCCTGCTCTCTTTTTTCTGAACTATCTGAGCTTTTCTTCTATCCCACCACTCCTATCTTCAGCTCTTCTTTTTGAGTCATGGCGCCCCATTTTCCTTTGTCTATCTCTCCTGCATTTCTGTCCGACTTTGAGAAACTTTTGTCTTCTATTTCGCACTTTAGCCTTTCTGTTGAAAACTAACCCCCGCCTTTACTCGTCTATTCCACCTGCTTTTTAGTTATAATTAATCGCTCGCCTATTTGCCTTCTCTTCCCTTCCATTTTAAACCTACACCGCCGATTCCATCCGCTTTTCAGTTACAATTAATCTCCTGTTCCTTCTCTTCCGTACTTTCGCCTTTCTTTTTTTATACCTATGCCGCCTTTCATCATCTCTATTACACCCGCTTTTTAGAAATAACCGGCACGTTCTACAGAATGTGACGACACTTTACCTACGGTAAAGAGACGATGCTTTACCAAACTCATGAATTATTCATGAATACACACACCGTCGTCGGTCGTCGTCGTCGTTACTGACACACAAGTGTATTATTATATAGATACTTGATGAAACAGCTGTTTTGAAAAAAGAGAAAAATTGACATGAAGCATCCAAAAATGCCCAATACATTTCTTCACCTCTTTATTTATATATTTCTCTTGCTTGTAGGCTTGTGCAGCACACAAATCCACTCACTCAAGTATCTCTCTAAGCAATCTACGTCTCTGACTTTATTTTTTACTCCAACGCAAGCTTGTTTGCAAATATACAAGTAAACAGAATTGCATCAATCGAGACAGTAAAATATCAACTCGTGTAACTCACAAAAAAACAAAATGAAAAACAACAACAACAACTCAGTAAAGCATATAAATTTGCTGACAACCCATCCCTACTGAGTAAATTATGATATTCCACTTGCTTGACTGGTTCATCCATCACTTACTATTGAGTGCACTAGTACACCATCAGTAACAAAAAAATTTTTTTTTTATAATTTCACAGACTTAACACACACACGTACAAACACTTTCAAGGTGACTTGCTGGTTTGTTGGTGCCAACTCTATTGTTCTTGCCCAGCCATTAGCATACCTTGCAAATTGTGGCTCCCTTCTCCATCTTCAGCCTCCTCGCTCTTTTCAGCACAATCATCCATGTCAATGGAAGTTTGTGGCTTGAGCAGTCTTCTTGACATCTGGCCCAAACTGAGAAAGTTCAGTGACTCATTAGGGTCCATGCCAAAAATATCTTCCTCATCTTTGTGGGTGCCATCTTCTCCTCCTCCGGACGCCATGCCTGCCTAAGGAGGAAACACCTCTCCAAGACCTGCGAGGCGGGTTTGGGGAGTGCGCCTCGGGGCAAGGGCAAGAAGCGGAGACGGTGGAAAGGGGGGTAGAATTTGTGTCCCAGCACTACATAAGGGTTGAAGTGGAAAAAATGTTCAGTCAATTGATAAGCACCGTAAGTTTACGCCGAACAAGAAACACGTACGTTTAGTGTAATTGGCTTGCTTCAACTTCTTCAAAGAGGGTCTAAAAAATCTCTTACAATTAGAGTGGGCGGGATTTTCCCTTTGTATACAAACAACGGTGCCATTCCGTGAGGTAAAAGGACGCTAACAAGTGGAAGGCAACGCCCATTTTTCTTTCTTTTGCTCCAGAAACGGGAAAGTTACGTGCACTGCAGTAGTTTGGTATGTCAGAGTTGGAGAAGAAGTCCAATCTAACTGCTGTGTTAAAGGCAGTCGATGACCTCATCTTGGTAATGATCTGCATCGCTGGGTCGTCACAATACATATTATCTTAGGCTTGTGTTGTTGTTGTTTTTTTTTCAGGAAGAACGTCCCATTCCCAGTCCTGGGCCTGGAGGTATGTTTTTTAATTCCCCTGCGTCTTTTCATGCACAAACTTGCATACACTCTCTTGCAGAGGTTCTGCTCTCCATGAAGTCTGTGGGTATCTGTGGTTCTGATGTCCATTATTGGGTGGCTGGTAGGATCGGTGACTTTATCGTGAAAGCCCCCATGGTGATGGGGCACGAGGCCAGCGGTCTGGTGGTGGACGTGGGAGAAGGCGTGACCAATCTCAAGCAGGGAGACAGGGTTGCCATAGAGCCGGGTGTGCCGTGCAGGATGTGCTCTTACTGCAAGGGAGGCCGTTACAATCTCTGCCATGACATGAAGTTCTGTGCCACGCCCCCCATTGATGGCTCCCTTGCCAGGTTTTATACACATGCTGCAGATTTTTGTTACAAGTGAGATTTATTGCAGTGCGAGAAAGTGTCACTTTTACGGCTTCCATGCTGTTGCTTGCAGACTTCCTGACAATGTGTCGTTTGATGAGGGTGCTCTGCTCGAACCTCTGAGTGTGGGCGTCCATGCCTGTCGCAGAGCAGGGGTGGGGCTGGGGAGCAAAGTTCTCGTCTGTGGAGCTGGGCCAATTGGCCTCGTGTGCATGCTCACTGCTAAGGCTTGCGGAGCGTCCAAGGTGTTGGTAACAGGTGTGTTATGATTAGTACAACCTAATTACAGTCGGTGGTAAAGTACTTGATTCATAGGTGTCAAGTGTGCGGTCCCTCTGCAAAGGCTTGTGGGGTGGGGCTAATTATGAAGTTACCTTTGGTGCTAGTATGTAGAAGAGTTTCGAGAGCAGGCATTGTGGCCAGTGTTGAGATTATTCAAAATCACATGGAGTAGTTAAACAGTATTTAATTTCTATGTGACATATATATAATATATATATACAATGCTAACTTGATTCTCAGTGACTTTAATATGCACACACTTTTTTCTCTTTATAGATATTGATGAAGGTCGTCTTAAAGTAGCCAAAGAGATGGGGGCCACCTACACGGTGAAGGTAACCAGTAGAGACTGTCGGGCTCTGGCCAAGGAAGTGGCGGCCATTTTGGATGGTCAGCCTGACTGCTCCATTGAGTGCTCCGGGGCTGAACCTAGCATCGCCACTGCTATTTATGTAAGAGAGGCATGTGATGGATTATGAAGGCATGTGATATCAGTATGTTTGTATATGTGTGCATGTATGTGAGTACATTTTTTTAAGTGAGTTGAGAGATTACAGTGGAGCCTTGATTATCTGGACCTCGATTATCTGCGTACTCAGATTATCTGTTATGTTGCGCATGTGCAAACGGTTTCAATGAAAAGCGGCTGCATTTCGAGTTGGATGCTATGGCTGAAAGTCACTAAGTAACAGCAAGTTCTGACCATTGAAAAGGAGATAGAAATTTGGATAAGTGAAATAGTGTTTCCAGTTTGACTGTAGAGTATGTGTGGGTAATAGAATTTTGACCATATCTGAAAAGAAGAATGAAGGGAAGATTGGTCGTCTTATGTACGTATCCATGGATAATCAGACAGTAGCAAAGAAAAGAAAAATATGTTCAATTGAATAAGACTGGTAAGTAAGGTTTGCTTATTCCGTTAGTTAAGACAAGTAAGGTTTGCTTATTCCGTTAGTTAAATGTAGCTACAGTACTAAATATCCTAGTGATATTTTAAAGATATAGTGTACTTGTGCTTTGTCTGAAGGAATGTTATTTCAGGTCCAATTGTCAGTGAAAAAGCTATTGTTTTATACTGTATTTTAACCTCTAATTTTTTTAAGCATAGTTCTGTTTATTGGCGAGCGAGTGGAGCGAGCGAGACACTCTCAGGGGTAACGCAATCGAGATTTCGCTATATTTATTTATTAATTAATTAATTTATTTATCTGTTTATGGGGTACGTGAGACTTCTGTTTTCGCCCGCGCTTCTAATTACGTAAGTTAGGTAAAGCGTTCACAGTTCCAGTATTTTTCAATTAACGAGCGCGGAGAATCCTGCTGCACTGCCTTACGCAACTTTGTTTCAACCAAAAAGTTTACAGCTACTCTCTTCTTGAAACAATTGTGAAGTCTTTGTCAAGCTGCGCTTCTTTGCCACTGCTTTCGAAGTTTATTCAGGTAATTCTGTTAGTTTAGTCTGGGATCAGAGACTTTAGATTCTCTGATGCTAACTGAGAATGGAAAGGGTTACACTGTGCACTACAGTTAGATGTAATTTCTGTCCTATTTTTCTGTAAAAAGAGTCTGCTCACTCGCCATGCATTTGAGCTATTCGAGCTCACCACTAGTTTATTATATATGTGTGGACGTACGTATGTTATTTTGTACTTTGACCCTCACGTATTTTTGTGTTCGCTCCGTGTTCAACCCCGTCCCAAACTTCACTAAACAGAATCCTCTGGTTTAGCGATCATTACCCGTATCACCCTAGAAATTGAATTGTTTACCGTTTTGAATTCTTTAGTTAAAACTCAAAAACTTATGTGAGCTTCATTTCTATTTGAGTTGGTAGAGGTGGTAAGTTAATATGCTATTTGTCACAGTTATGTATAAGCCCTACGCAACAGCATTTACTTGAAAATTCATTGTCCACTAGACTAACCACGAAGGTAAGTCTTGCGTAGGTATGTTCATATGTGTGAAAGTATTGTGCGTTACAACTACTACTAAGAATATCACAAAGAAAAAGTTTAAATAACGTGACTTGATTTTGTTGCTTCTTTTTCAATTCAAACAGTTGCGGGGAGCGGTTACTATGGCATTGAATCCCATTTACTGTATATACGTAATTTAAAAACTCTTGACTTTTTTTTTAGTAGCTTGAATGATAGAAGTTAAAATCAATCATTTAACAATAGTGTAGTTTTAGGCTCGCTTGCCATTTGTGCTCAAGCACACCACTAGTTACATAAATGATAGCAGGTGAAATAACTCATAAATATTTATAAATTTCAATATCATCCAAAATGGTCCTGCACCTAAGCCTTTCGAATAATCAAAGCTCCTTTATTGCGTATGTGTGACTACTGATCCAGTATTTTTTAAATGTGCCAACATAATTTCAAGACATTTTTATTTGTAGTTTTAACCATGGAAGGTAATTTAACTCACTTGTCCATGGTTGCAGTCTGGACCATCATTGGTTCTACACTAAAATACGTAGCTTTAGACAAAGACCTTGTTTTGTTGCTTGTCCAGGACAGCTTTGCCTCATCTTCCTGCATCGATTGCAGAGACAACCCGCACTGTTGGATGAACATTTGGTGGATTATAATAATAAAACATTTATATTCACTTGCAATGTGTGTGTGTGTCCAGGCTACCCGATCAGGGGGTGTGGTCGTGTTGGTGGGTCTGGGAGCGCCTGAGATAAAGATGCCCATTGTGGATGCGTCTGTCAGGGAAGTGGACATCAGAGGAATCTTCAGATACACTAACTGGTAACAGTCCATTGCTTCATTTTCTTAAACCAAGTTGAAATCCTGTAGTTGTAATTAAGCTTTAGCTCAAAAAGATTGTTGTTGTCTTTATTTATGCAATTGTCGTGGATAGTGTATATTATAAGAAAAGTTTTTAGTTGATCTGATTGGTGGACTGGCCGAGTAATTTGACCAGACCATTTGTGCAGATGAGTCAGAAGAATTATTATTGCAACTGAATTTTTTTCATTTTTTTTCTTCCTGATTTCAAACTACAAAAAAACAACAACAACAACATGAAATTTAAAAAATTGTTGCAATGGTGTTTTGAATTTCAAGTTATCAAAGATAAATAAATCAGATGAAATAAAAAGGAAGAAAAGAAAAATGTTTAATGTGTTCTTACTGTCTGATGCCATTTTCTTAATACCACAATAGCAAACAAGTTGGACACATGTATATGTGTGTTGATCATTTACAGCTACCCCACAGCTCTGGAGATGGTGGCGTCTGGCCAGGTGAACGTGAAACCTCTGATAACCCATACTTACCAACTGGAGGAGACGCTACAAGCATTCCAGAGGGCAAAAACCGGAGAGGGAGGAGCTATCAAGGTATGTCAAGGCTACGTGAGTGTAGTAGAGGTATTCAAACAGTAGAACTACAATATTTGGTTGACAAATGAAATGAATACTACAGGAGTAAGGCAGGACAAAGCATTGTGCTGTTTTGGGAATTTGGTTGTTCTATTCAAATTTTATTATTACCACTTTTATCATGTTCGCACCACTAAGAGGAACTGGCTTGTAAACCCTTTATTAATTGTTTATTAATTGTTACGGTTATGAAGATATTATATGTTACCGTGGTTCATTCCAACCATCCAATCAGATTGCTGAATTTACGGAGAATATACTTCTTACATACTTACGGTACTTCCTAGGAAGTGAATATTTTACCCCAAGTCTTGCTGCTAAGCTTGTATCGACCAAACTGAGGTAGCAATCATTACTTGTAATGGAAAGAGTCTAATTGGGACCAGTCCCACAAAGCCGCTAGGGTTGGTTGGCAAAAATATTTTGCGCTCTGTTCTTGCCTCTTCAATGCTTGCCACTGATAGTGTATTGTTTGTAAGAATGCAATGCAACATGTAACATTGTTAATAATGCTCTGTAGAGGAAAAGGAGAAGTGGGACATAGCTATGAGTGCAGTGAAACTTTGTGAGCATAGTCTTAGCGAGAATTGTAATGAGTAGCTACAGAAGAGCCCTTCAATGTGGAATAGCGGTGGATTTGTTGCCAAAACGTTCAATGTAAGCAACCCCATCGACACTCCAATGTCCAGTGTTGGACATAATTAGCTGCTCATCAATGATATAATATATATATACAATATATATTTGAATAGCCTTGTTGCATTTGTTACTCTCAGTGAATGGTTAGTTTTATATTCAGCAACCCCGCCCACCTCCCTGTTTGCATATTCTGCTATGGTTGTAGCCCAAGTATTACACCCTACAATTACTACTGAATACTGACTATTATTCTTGATTTTACGGAAGTGGTGTCAAATAGAAGCACATGTGACGACAAAGGATGATGACTTACATTTTTTAATTAACCAGACACCTGCCCGTGCTAGAAAATATTGTTTAATCAAATTGCAATAATAAGAGCATCAAATCAAAATTTTCCATAACATTTTTGTAGCAAGCAAATAGAAGCACATGTGACGACAAAGGATGATGACTTACATTTTTTAATCCAGACACCTGCCAGTGCTAGAAAATATTGTTTAATCAAATTGCAATAATAAGAGCATCAAATCAAAATTTTCCATAACATTTTTGTTGCAAGCAAAGTGGGTCGTTACGCATTTCCTATGGCCTAGAGCCATGGTACAAGTCCATTGCAGCACTGTACAGGATTTACATTATCCTCGGGCCTTTAGCCTCAGTATTGTATCCTCCACCTCACAATATAACCTATATGCCCTGAAGCAGCTTGATTCATTGCATTAAAGATAAACTAAAACTAAAACTAATGCATATAGCTATATATATATATAGTGTCGATTTATTAAATTATTATTAATTGTATTTTTCAGGTTATGATCAGATGTGGAGAGTAGAGAGATGTCAACTCACAAACCTTCTTAGTTAGAACATTTTTATTGGTATGAATTATAATAAATTTGCTGTTATAAAAAATATAAAGTTGTTCCATGGATGGTTATAGAAATACACAAGTACTCTAAAGAGTCAGAACGGATGATGCGGATGTCAGAGACAGGAATGTTTGCTGGTGTGTGTTTGCTCTCTTTAGTCGTCTTCATCAGTATCATCAAAGTCAATGTCATTGAAGGTAACTCTTTGGAAGTTGATCTCTGACCTCTTCTTTCTGCATCGTAGAACTAGCACGACCACTAGGACAGACAAGGCAGCTAGGAGAGCCACTCCAATGAGTGCTGCTGGGATGCTTATGGCCAGTGCTAAGTGGGAGTGGCCTGCGGTACACAGCATAATTATACAAACGATTAACAACGTTCATTGGAAGGCCATGACAAACAATAATACAGTAAAAACAACAATAATAATGACAATAATAATAATACTACAATAATAATACTACTACAATAATAATACTACTACAATAATAATACTACTACAATAATAATGCCCTCATACAAAGTTTAATTGCTGCATTCAAAATAGTTATTGTAGTTATTATTGATCAACAACACCTATGCTATATATTGACCCCTTACCAGATGAATTGGGACCCGTTGTAGCGACAGGGTGGCATATCATATTTGTCCCCCACTTGTCAGGTGCAGCTACACACACACACACACACACACTAGCTGTAAGTATTACATAACTGTATTTTTTTTGATTTTTTGTTTTGGTCACCTGATTTATACCGTGTTTTTTGCTTGGGGGTGGGGGCAGGGAAACATGAAGTTCTTGGTGTATTTAGGGAGAAGATGACATTTTACTCCCTCGTTCATACAAGACAGTAAACCAATTGGAATAATTTTCACAAATTTAATCATTGTCCTATTATTATTAATAGCTGTAGTATTACAATCAGTCTAAAAATCTTGCCCCCCCTCCCCCCACCCTGTATAAACAAACCCTGGAACCCTGGTCACCACTGCATATCTCACCGGGGTAAGAGATGTAAGGGTTACATTCTGTCCTGTCCAGAATGAATCTCTGTTTGGGAAGAATGCTGATGTTATAGCCTAAGCCAAACGGCAGGTTGTGGATATCTACCATCACCTAGGAAATAGAAAAACATACATCATATGAAATAAGACAAGCCAGCTAGACTTAAACATTTAGTATTAAACACAAAAAACAAAGGGAAGAATATAATATTTGATGTGCTCACCGTCGTCTCCATGGAGTAATTGTAGTGATCCAAGAGGACATACAGGATAAAGGATTGTGCGGTCTGTGGTCTGATTACAATAGATCTACTCTCATTGAATATCTCATCAAAGACACTGCTGTCCAGGGAATCTTGAATGACAATCTGTATTGTCTCCGCACAAGGGTCGATGGTAATGCACGTTTCATAAGTCTCGCCAACAAAATTAGGAATATTCTGAGCGGTGAAATTACACCGAATCCCGCCACACTTGCTGGTCTCGGCTATGCACGACGGAGTAAAAGGAGGAGGCAGGACTAGGTTTTTTGACGTGTTTACAAAATCTCCAAACATGCACTTGCCAGGCAGCAGCGGGAGGGTCACTGGCGGAATGAAGTACACAGCACCTGACTTCCCTTTACCAGCTTTGGAGATCTAACGAGAATTAGTGGACATCCACACACACATACAATCATTATCTGTGTTATAGATATCACACATACTGTACTACAGGGCAAGGCCCATATGAGTTTGAGCATATCAAAACAGTCCTGGCAATACAGATTTGTTTGTTATTTTGCTGTGGGAAGGGCATTACTGCTAAGCCACATTGCCTGCCAGCCAGTTCTAGCTTGCTCACCCAGGATGGCATGAACCAGTGGCACTTCAATGGGAACATTCAAAGGGAATAAAAAAGATTATGGTGGACAATAATTCACTTAATTTATTCTTTTTTGTGCATGTTCAACAAATTAGTAGCCTGTATGAAAGAGATGATTTTAGAGTAGACTAGCTTTAGGAAAGAAAAAAGAAACATACAATAACTGAAGTTTTCTTGACCATTTAAATTTGATAGATGGATTAGACACATCTAATGGTCTCACTGAAAAGCAAAATAAAATGTAATCATTGCTGCTAAATTTAATTAGTAGGAGTGTCTTTTAATTAGGGTGTGATTAGGCATCTAGTTTAATCAATACTTCAGCGACCTCTTTACCCAACGCAGAACCTCTAAGAGGGGGAATGAAAGGGTCTGGAATATACAATATTGACTTGTTTGCAGCGCCTCGAAAAGAGCACTTCAATTATCAAATTCCATCGCTATAATACGCACCTAACGTCACCATGTAACACTTTCTCAAATCTTGCACAATACCAGGAAGTTATGATGTCATGTAATGTACCATACATCTAACAAGTGTGCTGAAATTTAATAATTAAAGCACCACCCCCCCCCCCCTCCCCCTTTTTGGGGGGGGGGGGGGGGGGTTGCTGTGAACAGGTCACTATATTGTGCAGATTTCCACACCTTTTCCTTGCCCCACATAGTGATTAGTGGTTGGTAAGGGTCCGGCAATGCGAGACTACCTGCGATAATAATTTCCCATTTTCAAAATAAAGGGCCCATCAACAAAACATACATGTACGTGTAGCAAAAGGGGTTTTCTTCTTTAGCAACCTTCATTATTGTTTTAACAACTCTAGAACTGAAAAGTAGTTTAGAGACATATAATACAATTGGCAGAGTTTCTAAATACAACTCCAGAGTTCTGGAATATAGAGTTATCCTCTCCAACAAAATATCACTAGAAGTGCATCACTATCAAAACAATATGTACTGCAATAGAGGAAGACAAAGGGGTGTGGCCACTTACTGAAAACCGAAGGTGAGAAGCATTTCTAGTAAACGAGGTAGTGACGTGCTCTCCTGCCATCAAGTCATCACTCAACAGCCCGGGACCACTCACGTCGTAGGTACGCTCGCATACGCCAGAGGGCTCGGTCAGAGTGAACACAACCCTCACCGGGTCCTCACAGTTGAAGACAACAAGTTTAGAGTTCATGCCACCCGACAGAGCACACTGGGTCACCTGACAATCTGGGGTCAGAGTGCAATTAGGGTTGGAGACGGAATAGCTGGTGGAGAGGCCACTGCAAAAATCTGAGTGGAATAAAAAAGGGAAAGCATGGAATAGGAATCTGAATATTACTTTAGAATGGAAAGGAAAACGTGGAATAAGAATCTGAACATTGATAGTGGAAAGGGAAGGAAAACATGGAATAAAAAATCTGAAAATTGACTGTGGAACGGAAAAGAAACTATAAATATTGACTGTGGAATGGGAAGGAAAACATGAATAGGAAATAAACCAACTAAACTAGCATCAACGAGAAGAAAACTCCTGAATAGGAAATTAATGTGTGCATGCATCCCTTACCGACTTTAGGGGGAGAAACGGAGCAGAATATTGGATCACTCTCTGGTTCAGGGGCAGCTAACAACAGCACATGAACAATACACACAATCAGCACACAAACCTCTGGGTAAAATAATCATAATAATAACAGTAAATAACAACAACAACAACAACAACAACAATAATGCAAGTACTACTTCTCACACACCTATCAACTCAAATAGAAAATATACTATTTGCTACATTTAAATAAACTCTCCCACTTATACTCTAATGACAAAACCAAAGTTAATTTACAAAACAACAACAACAACAACAACAACAACTGGTGCCAGTACTTCACATGTCAATCCTGTTGCATTGCTATATATTGACAACAGCAAACCCAGCTGGGCATTTGCCCCAAGACCTAACTTCATCTACTAAAGCGGACTCTCCCTCTCACTCTTGCTTGCTAGCCTTTTGCTTTACAGAAGTAAGAGACATGATACAATTGGATACAGTTTCAGGTGACATATAAAATATTTCGTCCGAAATACCTCATACATATGTATTTGACGTATAAGTATTCAATTACCGCCCCCAACCTGTTCTTACCAGGATAAGGGACAAAAGGTACACATTGGGACCGGTCCAAGATGAAGCGACGATGAGGAAGTAAAGGGAATGTGATACCAACAATTGTCGCCTTCAACTACAAAAAATAATATTATGTACACAAACACACAATAACACATGTGAGAATAACATACAGTGCACGATCTCACATCTACATCTATATACATACGTAACACACAAAAAAAGTTCCTACACAATTGTTAGGGACAGGAAATGCAATGATCATTCTTCCTCTTATGGCAAACATTATTTTCCAGTGAAGGAAAAGAAAAAAAAGTAACAACTCACAAACACTCACTTGGGCATCCATGGAGTAGTTGTATTGATGTAGGTGCACGTTAAGGTCAAATTCTGGTGCATTGCTGGGGTGAAGACTGACTGTCCTGTTGTCGGAGAAGAATTTATCGTACAGGGTATTGTTTCCGGAGTCCCAAATGGTGATCTGCAAGGTCTCGTTGCACGGTTCGATAGTGATGCACGTTGAGTACGAATCCCCTAAGCCAGTGAAGTTGCACTGGAAGCCATTGCACTCCAAGTTCTCTGCCGCACACGAGTATTGGAGAGGCGGCGGCATGCGGAACTCACTGGCAGCCTCTTCAAAGTCATCATACATGCATGTGCTTGGAGATAAGGGAAATTCTGTCGCTGGAATTAGTGCCAACAAACTTTCCCCAGCATTGGCCTAAGAGGGAATGGAAAAAAAAATCAATGTACAAAAAAATTAATTGATTACCATCTCATGGTGATGATGATGATGATGATGATGATTAAAAAAAATTAATAATAATAAAACACCAAAGGTGTGAACCCTTAGCGCTACTAAACACTACACCAAAAGAACAAGCAATCTAGCTATTTTAAATATATGAAAATGATACATGGAAACGCTGTCTTCATAAGAGAAGAAGCTAAACAGGCCAGAAACACTCACCGGTATACATTTTCAACGCGAAACTTCACTTCTTTCAACTCCGTTAACTTCCCTGAGCATAAAGCTAACTACAAGAAATTATTTGCTCACGTGATTATGACGTGACGCTAGGGGGTGTTATCCACAAAAGCTGGTACCTACGTGGAGCTGAAAGCTTCTCGTTTTCTCAACGATTAGCCCGAAATTAAAAAAAGTAGCACATGAATGGTCCTAAATTTTCATTCTGAGTAAGTTCATACCTACAAAATCAACGGTTAATTGTCAGTAATTTCCAAAATCAGAGCATGACAGATAGGCAGACAAACTGACAGGATGACTACTATAACCCTCTCGCGCATGCATGCTGAGGGTTAATAATAATAATAAGAGCCTATTTGGTAAAGCAGCGTCAATACCAAGTTGGTGAAGCACCAAATGCAATGACACACAGTGGTGTGTGTAGTCACCAATACATGGGTCTAGAAAATAATAGCAACACCTTTTTGTTTTGTTCTGCAACTCTCACCATGTCACAGTAGCTACAAGCACACACAAACCCACTATAGTGAGGTAAACCACACCTCTATAATAATTACATATCAGTTTATAAAACACACTCCCTGAATAAACCATCACACACTAAACTGGTGCCAGTCATAGAACACACTCCCTGAATAAACCATCACACACTAAACTGGTGCCAGTCATAGAACACACTCCCTGAATAAACCATCACATACTAAACTAGCCACAATCTAAAACTACCGACTTACATCTTAGTATAATTCACCGCACTGGCTTAATATTCACTACCTATTTCTCAAACATCTCCTTGAACTGCAACAACCGATCTTGAAATGAAAGTCTTACAATATTGGCAGTTGTGATGCAATGCTGTGGAGTGGTGTGGTTTACCGTGTGTATAACCATACTAGCTATGGTGAAGTCCCTTTTCTAAATAACCACACAACTACATGATTCATAGGAGTGTCATTCTAACCCATTTGTGTCATGTAACAAGAAAAGAAAATATAAAACATGTTTACAGTGGAACTGTGGACTGAACACACACACACATAACACACGTACACATACACATAACACACATCCACACACACATTATATAAAACATGACAAGGAAGGCAGCACAAAATCAGTTGAGAATGAAGTAAAAGTAAAATACTACCACAAAAAAAAAAAAAAATGAAAAGTCAAGTTTTAATCGCAATACATACGTAGAAAATATTAAAACCATATATCTAGAATGTGTGAAATAGTAGGAGTGGCATGCTCATCGCACCGTGCCACTGAAGTATGCATCGTAATTCTTTTCTAACTAGTGTAACATAGCATATTGGCCAAATACATACCAGGTAACGCTTTCTTATTAGCATGTAGTATGTAGCAAAGCAACATGTTTATAACTGAAAACGTATAGCCTTACTTGTCTTGGGACCTATTACAAACACAGAGCAACGCTCACTTTGAGAAAAGAAAAGTTAACAGTCAAAGCTAAAGAGTGTTGCCAAGACAACTAAAGAGCAGGAGTGTAAATAAGTGAGTGTCAAACGCTTGTTAGCCCAAGAGAATTATGCCAACTACAATACCATTTCCGTTATGGTTATGCTGAATATGTGAGCCAATAAGAACCAATAACTTAGCCTGTTGCACTCCTAAATTCTAGCAGTACTGTACTGGTTATATAATATTACCAACCCTAAAACTGCTTGTTAATGATTTGCTAAGTTCAATTTCCATCCTCCTCTTTCAAGAAAGATGCATTACATGGTAACTATGGGACCCCACCCACATGAGATATTTGTCTTCTCCATAACAGAGAACATAACATCATTACATACAACTATCTATCGCCTCATTTAGTTATGTACACACAAACTAACATTTATTCTAGAACTTTCTTTTTGACCATGTGACCTTCATGTGTGGACTGTTCCCATTGGTCATTCTTTTTATGTTTCACCAGTGGGTGGCAGGATATATAATCCTGACATACAGTAGAAGACAAAAAAAAAGTTTCGAATTCCGTTCCGTAGAAAGGCCGTCGCACGATTAAAAACGGGAAAATAAACAGTACGCCATTTGCTAAAAAAAACGGCCGTTCCGTTCGACTGCGTTACCGTTTTGATCTTTCTCATTCACCGTATGTCTCGCTCAAAGAAATATCCAATAAAACGTTCTGATATTTTGTTTACAGGCTCCAGAGGCGGAGCTTTTCGGGTAAAAAAAAAAATTGAAGCCGTCCTATTCGAAATTTGTCTCGCAGAGAATTGTTAGTTCGACCACCGTACAGTATTGACGTTTTCTCGATGTTAGGGCCTTCTTGGGCTTAGATTTTTTACTACTGGAGGTCCATCAGTAGCTAACAGAAGATCTACGAAGTGCAGACCTCGTTATAGCTCTGTGCCCATCTGAACTTCGGTCTGCAGCTTTATTGAAGCAAGTTATAATTTTGTACGATCTTTTTTGCACTATCTCCGTAGCGTTTAATGGCGATACAAGGCCTTAGCTTGCTGATATAGCTGTAGAAGAGTTTCTAGCTAGAAAATATCTGTGAATCGATGGAAATGCTCCATCGTTTTTTACCGTTTTAGTAAACGGTGTCGGCTGTTTAGTCAAAATGGTACGGAACGCAACGATAAAACTACGGTAAAAAAACTACCGTTTTACGGCCGTACTACGGAACGGAATTCGAAACTTTTTTTGTCTTCTACTGTATCCAGTGAACCTGGTCTTTTCCTGTGGCAGTAGACCACAATTTTAGGTACACCTCAAACACCGCCCATTTCTGTAAACCACACCTAAAACCACGCCCCAATTTCAAATTTCATAATAATAATATTTGGATATCAAATTTCAGTTTACATATTGAGTGCTTTGTGTGTGGCTTTTTTGCAATTTTTAAGGGTGGCCGCACATAGCAACGCACACCGCCTGTAGATCCGGACATTAATTTATTCCCCGCCAATACCCCACCATTCGATAATACGCGAGCAGAAACAATCGCGCATTAGTAGCAGAAGTATACTTTGCGAAGTTGTGGTGTTTTAGTTTAGCTTCTTGTTGTCTCATATTCGTTTACAGCAACTCTTCATACGTCGTCTGAGCTCACGCGGCAAGGTGCACAAGGCTTCCTCTCCTCCAGTAGCCGTTCTCCGGACTCTGCGCACCTGAACTCAAGCGGATGGATCCACCAGGCTCTATTTCTGCGGAGCGAAGACTTCCCAAGCTGCGCAGATCTAATACCTTCACCTCTGGCTATCTCCAATAAACTGCTCTCTCTTCTGACTCTCTTGTTATTGTTGTATTGATGTTTGTTTACTCTTGATATAGGCGGGCTCTTTTTAGAACAAAAATTGCTCGCGTACTCGTAGTACGAGATATGGGGGTGGGGCTATTTCTTAAGAATTGCGAGTGGAATTAAAGTTCCAAATTTTGTATGAGTTTTTCTTGGAATCTAATAATGAGAACGACACAAAAATTTTACACTTGGGTAAACCAAAAAAAAATGAACTGCACCATAACGAGAATTTTTCAATATCTTATAAATAGAAAAAATTGCGAATAAATCATAAAGTAATATTGAAATGGATAAGAACTCGTTATCTTGCAGTAGAGTATCGGCTCGGCTAGTAGTGCACCAAATTGCGGAGCTCCAACTTACCGCACCGCTCCAAAAAAGTGCTACAAAGTTTTATAACCAGGCCCTGATATTTCCTCCAGATTCGCTCTAAAATTAGTGAGCGGCTCCTTCGGCAGGTACTTTGTCCTTGTGTTGTAGTGGAGAATCCCCTGTAAGTATACAATAGTAGTAATCGTGCATAGCAACCATCAACAAAAAATTGCGTAGGCGGTGTGCGGCCACCCTTAAGTAGTTCGTCATCAAGCTTTACATCGTGGCAGCAATCATCACTGTTGAACTTGATAGACATCAAACTAACTAGTGTTGACTGATCCAAATTCGACCGTTGGTCAGTGTAAATCTCATGAAGTATCGAGAAACCCCGCTCAGAGTCTGCATTCGAACACGGAATGGACAGTAGATCAAAATTTCCGGTACAAATGTAGGCTAATTACAATTTAGGTGCGGTACATTACAGACTTGATAATTCCGGTATTGTACCGGATGTTCAGGTACACTTGGCAACTATGAAAGTGCGAGGCTTAGGAGATAATCTTAAGTGCGAGGCTTAGGAGATAATCTTCGATAGATCTAAGCAGGAATAGACTTGGTGGTAGTCTACCTAATCTGAGGGCAAGCCACCTATAACTGGCCCTCACCCATCCCACAGTAACAACAAAAACAACAACAGCTGCTATCGGCAGAAATGCTGACGTTATACATCATTATCACTAGCTATAGCTATATGACATGGATTGTTTCCTTTGTTTTTATTATTATTATTATGATGATGCTAAAAATAGTCTACACCACCACAACACTCAGCCAACTGACTCACCTCAAAGTGCAGATGGGAAGTGTTTCTTGAGAGAGTGACACTAGCCACTGTTCTTCCCAGAGCTAACTCATCATACGTCGACTCACCACCGACATAGTAGGTCCTCTTGCAGGACTCCCCCGTGGAATAGTCACTGAACGCCATGATCGCTCTCACAGGGTCCTCGCAGTTATATACCGTCAGCTTGGCTGCAGTCGACACTCCAGACCAGGAGCAAACCAGCTGGGAACAGTTTTTGGACATCACGCAGGAGGGATGAGCGGATAGGAACCCACTGGCTCCACAACCGCCTCTTGGTGACTGGCCTGCCGACGTCTGTAAAAGCCATAAGACGATATATAGCAGGAAGAGGAGCATCTTCGGAAAAGGTCCAGTCGCTTGCCTCCAAACAATCGCGTATCGCGTAACGAATACATAGTCAGCAAAGTGGGCGGAGTGGCCCGCAAGTAAAATTTACAAGCAAAAAAAAAAAAAAGTGAAAATTATGATGGTGATAATAAGCGAGAAGGTAAAGCTGTAGCTATGTGGCTTGTATACGGTATCAATAATAATGGTTCTCTGGAGGCATGGATGTAGACAGTTGGGGCTGGGTTAACCCCTCCCCCCCCCTAATTTTGTCGAAAATGAATAGTGTAGACGACTTGATTAATATAAAAAAAAAAATGTGACTTGAATTTTGTTATTGCAGTTGTAATAACAAGAAAAAAAGAAGTAAAATAAAAAAAATTCAAGTTGTAGTGGTAGTCAAGGTGGTCACACACAAATGCCCTAGAATTTATATATATAGCTATTGCTTTATAATAATTTGTATAATTATTTATGTTTGTAATACTGTGAAAACTAAACCTATCGAATTAAAAGTATTGGTAGAAGACCATTCTACTATATGTTGTATAGCAACCTCCCACATGAAATGTTAGAATGATCTTTGTGCACGAATAGATTTTATTTACAACTCTAGCGAGGTTGCAAAAAATACGATTATAATTAAATGCATGGGTGGTATGTGTGACCAATTTTAATGGCCCAAAGTAAAATTCATGTTACTATTATTTTTGTCATAATACTTCACCTAAACTTATGCCCTCTTAAAAATAAAATAGCATTGATCTTGAAGAAGGCAAAGCAAAAAAAAAAAAAAAAAAGTGAAAATTATAATGGTGATAATTCATTATAAGCAAACATGACAGGAAGTTAATATGTGGTTTGTAACAATAATAATGATTCTCTGGGGAAGTTTATAAATCTTTGCTATTCCATGAACAAAGTCACACCCATTGCTGTCATCGCCGCCATGCCCTTTCTTCACCATTGTCTTCCTCATCTTCACTGTCATCAACCAAATGCAAATCTTGAGGATCTGGCTTAGACAGAGTGGGCGTAGCCAGATATGACACCTGAAGACAAACAAGACAAGACAGCAAGTATAGCATTTACAGATTGAGTCAATAATCATCAAAACGAATAGGGGCAAGTGCTGCTTTGTACCAATTATAAGAGTATTCTCACATTTGGATGCAGTTCGGAAGTGGAGAAAGGAGCTACTCCAACAAGTTTATGGGTCTTCTTGGACTGCTGCTGTTGTGACTGATAAGATGATGCAAGTGAGTTAGCGGTAGAGGATGGAGGGAGAGATTTAGGTTGATACCACTTCATGATCAGAGGCTTGCCCTTAAAAGTACCACCACTCTTAGCCACCTTAACATACACAACAATACAGACCAATACTGTAATATACTGTCGTAAGACTTTTCAACAAAGTATTTTGACAATAATCAGAAATTTCTCACAGACTTAATCTACAGCCAGCGATAAAAATATGAATTGTATTCACGTAATAGTATTCCATAAAAATAATATTGAGTTAACTAGCTTAGGTATAACCAACGATTTGATACTGAAGTGTAATCACGGAATCAATATTGTGCTGGAAAAACTTTTAAAGCATTCATTGTACACCAGTAGCATGAGTACAAGCTATGTAATGTAAGTGACACTGAAACAGAAGCAGGTCTCACTGAAAGGTAGATAAAAGAGAGGGAAGGGAAAAAAAGAAAAAAAAAAAAAGAGAGAGAGAATTTAACAAAATGGTCTAAACTTCTCAAAAAACCTCCAGATTTATATTGCAGCCAATGGTGGTTCTTCTTCACTGCAGTATACAATGTCTTCTATATGGTAGCATAGACAAACTATGCATAACATAGCTTCAGGCACACAACACACAATATTATGACTAGAAGAACTAATGGACATGCTGGCCAAAGCATCTTGACTAGGAGAAGTAAACGTATTACACAACAGCTATACTAGACGAACAAAACAACACAACAACTAACAGTTACATTATATAATGAATAGACATCCCCACCATACATATGTAAACTGTACAATAATGACTGAAGTTAGTTTCTAGTAGACTAATACCACAAACTTATATATTCTAAGGCATTTAACACTAACATTTGATGGCAGGGTCCACCCATTCACTAAACAGTATGTACATGAATATACCCACCCAAGAAATGCTGTTAATAGACATATGATGAGAATTGAGCCTTTGGAGGTATGCACATCATATAAAGATTAACTAACACACCATTAGTAAAGACAGATAGAGAGAAAATTGGGAAGAAAAAAAAACAACACATTGCAGCCAGCGATGATGAGACTTGAATAAGGAACTGATTTGTGGTACATAGATACTGCCAACAAACACCATTGTATCTTGGAACTGACTTACAAACCTACTAGTAGGAAATTACTTTCCTTCCCACCCCCCTCCCAAAAATTAATATATTTAAATAATTTAACAAAAAATAGTAAATAAAAATAAATAAATAACAATAACTAATAATAATAATAAAATACAAAAATCATATTACATTTATCTGTAACTTACTTGATTAGCTATGGAGCTGTGTTGGAAAGTGAAGATGAGATTATTAGGATTGGATGGGTCCACCTCTACAGAATCCAGACTACCAAACGACTACAGCAACAACAAAAATGACGCAAGAACTGAAATCTAGAGCACACAATACACTATTGGGGTACCACTCAGAGCATACACAATACACTATTGGGGTACCACTCAGAGCATACACAATACACTATTGGGGTACCACTCAGAGCACACACAATACACTATTGGGGTACCACTCAGAGCAGCATAGTACTGTCTACTAGTGATGTGCTCTAATAGCACAAAATAGCGAAGCGAGCGATGCATGTTCCCTGTAATTGCAGCTATTCCATGCATGCTTGGTGTGGCTACAAAATACTGTCAAAGTGAGAAAACAATAGTGGTAGTTTTTTTCTACGATGAAGGATCCTGGTACCGTAATCCTCAGGAATAGTCTAATAAATAAATTAGGAACATTTAATGGCTTTTCAAAAAGAAAGATTCTTTACTTTGCTACCTGTTTCTGTTTCGTTTTAGCTCTCCTCCTCCTTGCCCTGTCTTTTTCATTTCTTATCTCTCTCCTTATTAATTTTTCTTCTGGAGTTTCTAACGCCCTCAAAGCTCTTGACCGAGCGTTTCTAACGTTTTGTCTACTGGGCATCGCTACTTCGTACGGCGGGTAAACAAAACAAAATGTTGCTAAGAAGGTTACCCGGCCCGCGCAAGCGCTTAGGAGAAAAGGTACACACGTACGCCCACGCAAGAACAAAAACAATTTCTAGACCTAAATATATATATATATATCGCGAACTCATTAGAGAGTCAGCTCCGCTTGCTTCGCTGAATAAATACCATTCAATCATTAATTAATTAACTAGACCCCTTCCCTCATATATGTGTGTCCATACACATGTGCACACCTCAAAGTAGGAGACAATTTGGTCCTTCTCTCTTGCTCCGATGACCAGCAACTGACGAGGTTTGGCATTTGCTGCAGGCTTGCCTCTTCCCTTCCCAGTTGTGGGGAGGGGCTGGGAAGGTGAAGAAATTAAACCCAGCTTGTGAGCCTGCAGTAGTGTGTGTGTGTGTGTGTGTGTGTTATCTGTTGTAAAATTAAAATGGTTGTAGATTTTTACTCTGATGTAACTCTAGTGCCCTTTGTGAATATTACGTATTGTACATATCTATTATTATAAAGACTATTGCAAACAAAGTTTTAAAAATATAATAGTATATTAACTCACAACTAAGTAGATTAGCCTCCTGACACTAACCTGTTTTCTGAGAGCTTCTGCTTTCTCCTTCAGTCTGCTCTTCTCCATCTGCACTTGGGACTGTTCCTTGGCAGCCTGAGCCTGTTGCTCCTGGCGTTGGCTCAGCACAGTCTTACTGGCAGCTTCTTGGAGTTTACTGATGCTGGCAGAGAGCGTCTTCAGGGACTGGTCAAAAGTAAACCACAATAATGACACATGTCAGGTACCCCACTAACCCAACTGGTTCTGTATACACAAGTGGTCCACTCTGTACCACAGACCAGTACACAATATTTCACACACAAACACCTATCAACATAACAGTCTTGTCTTTAACTTACCTTCATGATTACATTCTTTTCTTCTGCTGAGAGAGATTTTCCAGATTTCTCTAGTTTCTCAATCAATTTCTGAGTAGATAACATTCTCTTTAAATTAACAACATCTGGCTAATCCATTGTTTTAAAATGTAACAACAATTAGATAATCACAAACCAGTAGCCTTATTCGAGCAACCCTTCTTCCTCTATTCTACTCTTCTATTTAGAACACAAGGACTTCTACTTTTACCCACATCAATTTCACCTTCTGTTGCTCTATTTGCTTCTTCATCAGTTCTTGGGTCTTCTTGTGCAACTCCAGCTTCTTCTTTGTGACCTCAGCTGTGCGTTTGTTTTGCTGTAATGGCAGGGTTGGGGCAGATGCTGCTGAGGAGGGAACTGCTGCGGAGGTGAGGGATGCAGAGGTTGCTGGTGGGTGGAGCACCTTGGGAGTGGTCACAGGATTCAATGTAGCCGGGGATACTGTCACATCACCAAGCTGAATTAAAAAGTATTAGGAAAATTCAGTAAAAGCCTGACACAATACCGCAAACCAAATCTTAAAATTTCAGTACTGATTAATGCAACGTGATAAACACTCTCAACAAACTGACATTCATACAAACAATTAACTAATAGCAATTGACAAGCCTGCGTGGTATTGCTCACTTTTCTTCTAAACTCCGGCTTTGAAGCCATTCTGGTCACGTCTCTTCCCTTTATTGAAAGATGTGTCATGTTGGTGGTTGGGAAAGAACAAGGCTGGTTTAAAACTGGCAGAGTGGCCACAACGCCCCTCTTGATGGCCCCACCTCCACCAAGCACCCCATCCTCAATGGCAGAGCTGCTGCTACCAGTGGGTACTGGTGCTAGAGCTGACACGGCAACAGATACTGGACCCTGGAATAATAATAATAATAATAATAATAATAATAAAGTATACCCACTTAAGTTTGATTACACACAACAAAGCACCACACATTTGCTATTAGTATCAGCAACAGTGAAACATTGGAAGACCTCAGCAAGAGTTAAGCAAGCAGCCCTTGCTCACTTAATACAATCACAACTTACACTGCCCGAGTATTTGAGACAAGCAGCTTACGTAAAAAGAGAACTCTCGTAACACAAGTTAATTTGCTTTGATCCCATCACATGACCATATCAAAATACTTCCTAATCCAAACTAACAAATTGTGATAGAGTAACCATTTCTACACAGTCTTGGAATTTGACATTGTAACTTAATCTGCAGCTCACTTCCAAAGTGCTCTCCTTGAGTGTAGGAGGACTGCCATAGTTGTTGTCCTTGCGCAAGTAGTACACCTTGATGAAGCGGTTGTTGAGCACAGCTTCTGTACTGTCATGGGCTTTCTTGGCCTCAGTAGGAGATGCAAACTGCACCAATGCACCCTCCAGATCACCCTCATATCTCACCTACACATATGTCCATCGTATAATGTAATAACAATCTGACAAAAAACAACAACAACAAAATATCATAAAATTGGGATCTTGGGTCTGTTTCTTCACATCCTGGCAAACTACAACAGAGCAAGTTTTATCATATTTCCCCCCAATTTATTGACAATTACTACTATAACAGGTGACACAGCAATACAGAAGACTTCAAAACAATAACAAAAAAAGTATAGTAACAATAAATTTCTACCCCCACATCCATTCAATGGAATCATAACATACCGTCAAGTTAACGATGGTGCCAAATTTCTCAAAGTGACTGCTTAGTTTGGTGATGGTGTTGAGGTCTTTTGGAACTTTCCTGACAATCAAGGTATCGGACGGCCTCATCGGACCCCGTGTGCCCAAGGTAGGGAACGAGTGACGAGGTGGACGATGGAAGCTTCCTGGGGGGCCAAGCATATTAGGAGGAGGAGGAGGGGCAAAGTGATGGGGAGGGAAGGGAGGGAGGTGAGGTGGCTGGGAAGGCATCATGCCTACAGTGAACAAAGAAAAAAAAAACCCCTGAAACTACAGTGAACTAAAGCAACAAAGATGGACAAAAGAATCTAACTATTTGGATATCATAAAAATAATAATAATTGGTTATGCTCAATTGTGCAATGATGATGAGCTAGCTAGCCCAGGAGAAAATTTACTACTAGAATTTTCTGTGGCACATGTCATCAGCAGGTTAGTCCAATTTAGTCACATAGCTTTATCTGCTGCTATACATGCTCAACTGAATGCCATGGTTACTATTCTTTTCAGTGGGTGGAGGCTATTATTCAAAGTGACATTAACTAGAAAATGACCAGTCATATGGACCACTAAATAGGAAATGATACCAAGTTGGAAAATAATTTTGTTGCAGCTATTACATCAAGAGCGACAACATTTTACATTGGGTAAAGTCAGCATGGAGCATGGAGACATCTAATGAGAGCATCTACTTAAAAATGGCATCCATAATAAGACATGCACTAAGTGAACTGTGCTCACCGGGCATATGAGGAGGGGGAGGGGGAAACATAGATCTCAGGGCAAGCGGAGGAGGAGGGCCCATATGTGTGGGGATGAAGCCAGTCGGACCGCCAGTAGAAGGACTGAGGCCTGGTTCCTCTGGATTGTAACTTTCTGACTTGGAATCTGAACACAGACACAGGACAAAATGGTCTCATTCATACATAAAACCAGATCAAACTAATACAAGCTGAATCAAGAGCAAAGATACCCTGAATTAACACAATTCAAACAGTTAACATGTGCAGAATTAATGACACCAGTAAAGTGTACAAGGATGATCTGACAAAAACTCAACATGCCATACTCACACATATATATCTATATTATGTAACGAAAAAGTTTTAGTTTAATTACAACTTGACCCCAAATTTCTGCAATATTCATACATACCGATAATGCATAATTTCACCATACTGGAAAGGGATGTGTTTAGTGAATGCTGGATGTTAATAAAAGTTTACAACACACAAATTATTCATGATGCATATTGAACACTGCAGCCACCCTAAGCCTTATAACATGACAATGTTCCTCTAATGACTTCGTACATACCTTCTGTAGAAGTCAACTTGTTAGTGTTCCAAAGGAACTGTGAGCAAGTGACCACACAAATGACACAATGATAGAAAAAAAAAATTGGCATCCATGTGATATTTTTTTTTTCATTTTTTTCCTCATATTTTTTTTTCATTTTTTTTTCCATTTTCTTTTTTTTCCTTTTCATATCTATTTTTTTTCCTTCTTTTCTTTGTTTCTTTTTTCTCTTTTTTCTTTTATTTTCTTTTCTCTTCACTATTATTTAGTTTTATGCTATCACAGGATGCACAATTCATACTATTCCATGACGTCACATACAATGTGCACATGTACTGTACATTACACAGAATGTATACTGGAACTGCAGACCCTCTCATATCTCAAAACACTAATCTCAAGCTTTGCCATCACGCATACATACGATGTCTGCCATGCTGATTCAGTGAAGCGGCTCGCAGTAATACAAACTGACACCAAAGAGTGACAGCTCACAAAACAAGATGCTAAAACACTGAAACCAAGTCTACTCATGCATGGCTGGACAGCCCTAGACAACACTTGCTTCGCCAACTAGTTGACACAATGGAACCATGTCTAATTGGTGTTTCAATTCACGCCTATTAAATAAAGTAAAAAAATCCTTTTTAGTGCTAGATATGAGAGGGGGCAGTTCCAATTCCCAATAGTTAGTATGACATGAATTTTTCCATAAAATGATTCTTCTTATTCCTGGCCAACATAAAAATAATAGTAATATAAAACACTACTGATAATGAGTAATTAGAAAAAAAATTACTTGCTGTATACATTCACCTCTCAAGTTTCTATGTCTGTCAGTGTTGAGGACAAGGTAAGAGAGGACATGTTGTATAATGGTTGTGCTGTAGTTTTTGTTCTCCCAAATTCAAATCAATAAGGTACCAATTGTCACTATAAACTGCTGATATTATTAAATTTCATAAAGCCTGTTTGGTATTAGTTTGTAACATGGTATTATGATTATTGTGTTGTGGCCACTAACCCTGACTAGAAGGAGGAGGAGGAGGAGGAGGTAGAGTGGGCACTGCTATGCCTGCCATTCCTGGAGGAGGATGTCCATACGGAGACAACCCACTACCTCCTATAACCACTGGATCCAGTCCGTGGTCATAGGGACAACTCTCACCAAGGATGCAGAATCCTTTCTCTGTAAGACAAGGACCAGCACAAAATAAATATACGATAAAAATAAATACATAATGCATAATAATAAATCAAACAATCGATTAAATAAAACAACAACATCTATCGTAAATACTCGGAATTATGAGCGGTAAATCACAGCCAAGCTTACAAAAATCACAAATATTCTCGAAATTAGCTCACTGTCATAATCGGCACATCTTTGTTTCTTCTTAGTGCCAGCTTCATCCTCATCCGCTCCTGCTCCTCCTCCTGCAGTGCTGGTGTTGGCACTTGTACTGGTGGGTGTGGCTGAGCTAGCCTCTGTTGTAGTATTGCTGGCAGTTTTTCGAGTCTTCCTGCGCTTGGTCCACTCTCCACTGCTGTTAGTGCTGCTATCAGACATGGAGCTGCTGGATGAAGAAGAGCTACTGCTGGTGCTGCTACTCCTGCGCTTTCTTCTCATCACAGGGTCACTGTAAATAAGACATACGTAGCCACACTTCAATTCAACAACTCGTACCAATAGAACATTCTCTTAAAAATGCAATGAGAACTTCCTATTGCAATTGTTCCACCTGACAACAACAACAACAACAACACAAAGCAAACGTTCGTTACTCCAACCAAACCAACTATGACATCCTTTAATTTCTCCACTGAATACTCTAGCCACCAAATCCTTCATTTCTCACCACTAAAAGTACAAGTCATTCTTCTTCTTACCTCCTGTTGATGTCTGGCCTGGGACCCAGTCTATCCCGAACAGACCGGCGCAGGCCGCCGAGGGAAGAGGTAGACGAGCTAACATTAGATGTAGACCTGCGATGAGGCTCCGGGTCCCGACTGTGATCTACCACCATACGCCGCTTGCTACCAACAGTAAAACACATATAAGTAAGCCTGCTATTGCTATCAGAAGTGATAAAGTCTAAAAGAGGCCAAAACAACATATAAAGGGAAAAACAAACAAACAAACAAAATAATTTACAAGATGTCTGAGCACCTGAGCTAGCTGATTGTATAGATTACTTACACATTGCTAGGAGCATCTGGCAATGAATTCAGGCCCCTTTTTTTCCCGGCAATGTTCCCTCCCCCGCCTACTGCTCCTCTGTTGCCATAGTTATTGACTTGAATAGGTGCCACTATCCTACGCCCTCCATTTCCACTAAGGGACTCAGTGTCATGTCTACGAGACCTTCGAAAATCCCGATCATCATCATCCACCTGGAAATTATATACATAGAACCCTCAACAAATTGTAATGCAACACAACAACAAATATTTTAATGCTATTAACACAAAAAAAGTTATTGCATAAACCATGTTTACATTCCTGAGCTCAATGACTTTCATTACTTCTTTTCTGTTCACTATCCTTGCTGTGATTGGAGAACCAGTTTCCTTCAATTTGTATATACGTACCAGCACATGCAAACCTGATATTCTTATTTCTTTGTTACTTCATCCTGCTATAATATTTGTAAACAGGACTTGGGCCACCAAAAAAATCACTTTATATCAACATTATTTTTTAAATGCAATGAATCTTTGCTTGATATGACCAGAATCCATTATCAATTAATCAATCAAAATAAAAGTAAATAAATGAACACATAATAATGAATATAGCAACTCACCTCTCTGTGTCTGGCATCTTCTGATTGTCTCCTGTCGCTGTCACTCTTGGTCGAGGAGTGCACATGATCGTTCATCCTCTCAACCACTCTCCCAGGTACGTGCGTGGAATTAGAGGGCGGAGACTTGGGAGGATCCTCCCCCTTCAGGTAAGATTCAGAGTCCAAACAGCGGAAAAGCTTTTCCACAAATGGCGTAGTATCTATTCACGAAATTTATATCTTGTAAAATGAAACATTTTGTGATACTAACAAATAAACTTGTAATTAATAATAATAATAATAATAATAAAGATTTGACTTAGGCAACACATATAGAAAGTGAAGACCTTATTAGAAGTTTGTCAAAAATACCACAAGAATAAACAGAGACCCTAGCTCGACTTGACATGGCTTCTCCATTATGCAGATAATGCTTAAAGCCATAAACTGTGAGGTTTCAGCAAACACGTTAGTTGCAGCAGTAAATGTTAGTAAGGTTAAATCAGTGCTATTAACACGACTATTTAGTGTTGTTAGTAAACCCTAATCAGTGTTAGTCTATCTCCTAGCTAGAAGTTATATACAATACAGCGGGGGAGGCCAGGGATGTACATCTGTTTGCTGGTTTCCTATTACTTACAACTTATTTCGATATATCTCTTTGCCTTTTTAACCCTCAGCGCACATGCGCGTGAGGGTTATAGTAATCTCTTTGCCATTCCTTCCTGTTTCTTTCCTCTTTTTATCTTTCAATTTTTTATAAAAAATAAACAAAAAAAACAACAACCCACTCCACCACTCTTTACATGCCTAGATCCCCGCATACTGTTAGTAAGTCCCAATCAATAATGCTAGTAAGTTCAATAATGAGAACTGGCATCTCAGAAGAAATTTTACGATGTACATAATGATAGTCGGCACAGCAACCAGACTGGTACGTACCCTTTGACAGAAACACTTCTAGTTGATCAATGCAGAGATCCTTGAGTGCTGCTTTTGGCTTCTCTTTACGAAGTAGGGCCACAACATACTTGGCTAATGCAGCTGGGTCTGCATCACATCTAAATGAGAAACAAAAAAAATGTGCATGTACAAGCAAAATAATTAACATGTTAGTGGCTACCCTAATATCTGCCAGAGTCATAAAAAACAAACTGTGAACTGTCGTGAACACACCATACACCACACTCCACTTGCACAGTCATAAGTCTTTCTCATGCAATTAGCGGTCTTTCTCACTCCCCCCACCGATTGACATGAACTCCTCCCCTTACATTTACCATGCTTCTAATGTTTCACTCACACACACTTCTAGTTAGGTTCAGTTGTTGTTTTTTCCATTTCTGTGTACACTGTCAACCTCACCCTGTTCTGTAGTCATTATCTATCTCTTTCGTTTTTTTGTGTGCTTGAATCCTGTAAGTCCCCTGTCTTTATTTCTTTTTGTGAAAGACATCTTGTCTTCAGCTATTTCTTTTTTGTCCTTGTAGTCCCCTTGATGCGTGTTTCTTAATTCAGCGAAGCGAGCGGAGCTGACTCTCTAATGAGTTCGCGATATATATATATATATTTATTAGGTCTAGAAATTGTTTTTTGTTCTTGCGTGGGCGTACGTGTGTACCCTTTCTCCTATGCGCTTGCGCGGGCCGGGTAACCTTCTTAGCAACATTTTGTTTTGTTTACCCGCCATACGAAGTAGCGATGCCCAGTAGACAAAACGTTAGAAACGCTCGGTCAAGAGCTTTGAGGGCGTTAGAAACTCCTGAAGAAAAATTAGTAAGGAGAGCGATAAGAAATGAAAAAGACAGGGCAAGGAGGAGGAGAGCTAAAACTAAACAGAAACAGGTAGCAAAGTAAAGAATCTGACAGTATTTTGTAGCCACACCAAGCATGCATGGAATAGCTGCAATTACAGGGAACATGCATCGCTCGCTTCGCTATTTTGTGCTATTAGAGCACATCACTAGTTATAATATTTATGTCATAGTTAAGAACTTTATTATTTGGTAGTTAATTTCCGAGGGTGTGACTAACAGTCAGAGTTACGCCTGACTGATACAAGGAAATATCACTCGCCCACATAGAGCAGGTGGAACGAGAATCTTTGACGTGGTAATCCGTCACATGGACAGTGACAGTTTATTTCTTTGTGCTTCGGTGAATCTGCATCAATGTGTGTACTATACAGCACGCAGGGTTTCATATAGGTGAGGGCACCCTGAAATCCTCCCCCAGACTTTTTGGAAGACAATATAGCACAATAGTGTAGTCAAAGTTGAATTCTATGAATAGTAAAATCATGCATGTGACCAAACATATAAAAAAAAAATCTGTATGACACTCTGGCATGTACTTATGTACTTTCACCAAGCTACCAGCAAACCATCAGCACAATATGAACACACGTTATTCAGCTAAATACATTCACTCCAAATTATTAGTACGAAGGTGAATCAAACGGGGGCATAACCATCTCGTAAGTGAACACATTACCAAGAATAAAGGAAAGTGAGAGAAATCAAGGCAAATAGGGTTTAGCTGCAGCATATCACTATAAGTAAGTTATCTTCATCTCGGCATAGCCTGACCAACATTACTAAGACAATTATCATTAGATTTATTCTCTCTCTTTCACAGACTTTTAACCATCTATCACAACTACCATTTGTAAGTTCCATTATCAATTCAAACCTCAAGTTTCAAAGTGACACTGTAACTTATTCTTTTGGTTGAAACTTTAATTTTGCTATTTTTGGATGCAAGTTGTGATAGTTACTAAGCTAAACACAGGAATTTCGTTTTACAATATCTAAGAGCCCCATATATCCACCGAGATGTACAAGACAAGCTTTATTCAAACATAGTCAACTTACAGGGGTTCCAATTTTCCTAATAGCCACGCTTTCAGTTTGTCCACATCTTTTATCTGCATTGTGGTGGTCGAAACTAAGAAGACAATAAAGAAACGTGTTATTTCTACATAGAGCCCACCACCACGGGTAGCTTTAGGGTAAGCTTCTTCTCGAAGTTCAAGCTTTGGGGGTAAGATAACGTACCACTTCTGCGGCGTTCACTCAGCAACGTACTAGACGTCCGACAGGAGTCCGCGAAAAGCAACAGCTTACAAAAAAAAAAAAAGCTGGTCGTGCAATATATACTTGAGGGGTGGAGAACAAGGTGGAGTTTGACCTGTGAACCCATACAAGTCTTGGAAGTTTGCTGTGATGAGATCAGTGTAAAAACTGAAGTGAACGCACAGGAGAGCGATGGAAAACTTAACTGACTTCAAAAGTGCACCTGCAGCCTACTTGCAGGTTCATAGGACCACAGTGGAAGCCTTCGTATCCAACATGATGCAGGTATGTTGTATGGGTAGTAGTATTGAGTTTAGCAAGATTCTGAAGTAGCTGAATTAATTTAAGAGTGTAAATGTCACACTTCATAATTGGATCATGCATGTTTGGATTGCAAAGTAGCAACTCCAATTTGCCTAATTTTATTACATATACTAGTGGTGTACTTGAACACAAATGGCGAATGAGCTATTGCATTCAAGAAATGTAAACAACAGGGTAATTTAAAGCGCTTTAATTTAAAGTTGCTCTATGCAAAAATAACAAAAAAGGCTACATTTGTGTTTAGTTTGCCATTAATATTAATTCCTGAGTAGTGGTAGCAGCCATTCAATTACCATTATAATTGTGTAGCATAAATGCCAGAACAGAAAGTTGACAATTCTTGGATAGCAGGTTTCATATTTTATAATGTGTTACAAAGTTATTTAATTGTTGGATTGCACTTATTTTAGTTAAATTCTGGTAATTGTTTTTAAAGGCTAAATTAAATTAGTGGACCGAACTTTGTAGACTTAAGCTATTGACTAAAATCTAAAATTAGTCAAAAACTGTTGCCGTACAAATGTAGATATCATGTAAAAGTGCTTCTTTAATTTTACTTTCAAACTGCATCACCACAAAACCACAAGTTGCCATAGGAACAAGATGATGCTGATTAATCCAAAACTTGTATATATTGGTACCCCATCAAATAATATATCTCTAAATAACGCACAATTCTAGCTGCATTCGCATATTTAGATAGTTACAGTCTAACATGAAGCTTACGCAAGTTATGGGGATGTTTGTAATCCACACTATCACCGGATCGATTCAACCACTCTCCACCACTAAAGGGTTAAGTAAGTTATTTAAAATATATAGTCAATCTTTATTTTACATACCCCAATGGTAATTGTTTTTAAAGGCTAAATCGTACAAAATGTAGATATCATGTAAAAGTGCTTCTTTAATTTTACTTTCAAACTGCATCACCACAAAACCACAAGTTGCCATAGGAACAAGATGATGCTGATTAATCCAAAACTAAAATCTAAAAGTCTTAATACTAAATATATAGAATGACACCACAATGACGGTACGCAGCTTGTGTCATTGATGAAGTAAGCCCTGCAACTGTCAGAAATCATACATGAAGACTTGATGCGATGACATTGATGATCCTTTTATACTTTGATGGGTCACAGTGACCTTATGTACACGTGCAATATATTATTGGCAAGCAAAGTATGACACTATTAGATGTATAGTATACTATTTTTGAGCTACAGACTGTTTATTTTGGTGTCATTATATATATATAGTATATTATTAGTGAGCGAGTGAAGCGAGCGAGACACTCTCAGGGGTAACACAATTGAAAATATCGGGGATGTTTGTTTGTTTATATATATGTTTGGAAGTATGTATGTCATTTTATACTTTGACCCTCGCGTTTTTGTGTTTGCTAAGAGGTCGATCTGGTCCCATATTCCACTAAACAGAATACTTTAATTTATCAATCTTTACCCCTATCATTCAAAGAAATTGAATTGCTTACCACTTTGAATTTTTTTGTGGGTGCAGTTAAAAGTTACAAAGTTACTAGAGTTTATTCTTTATTCGAATTAGTGTAGTGGCGGTGGTAAGTTTATGCTCTATTTGTCACAGTAATACGCCCTACGCAACATTGTTGTTCCTTACCTGAATATCCATTGTCCACAGTGTAAGCACGAAGATAAGTATTGTGTTGGCATGTTCAGTAAGCATGTATGTGTGAAAGTGTTGTGTGTTACTTAGCTAAAGAATAGCACAATTAAACGTTTCAGTAGCAAATAAATAATTAGCTGCCTTTACACAGCTTTTTGGCTACTACCGCAGTAAGCATGTCTTAATTAAATCAAACAGTTCTGGCAAGTGGTTACTATGGCATTAAAACCCCTTTACCATATATACATAGTTTAAAACCTCGACCGTTTTTAGTCGCTGGAGTGTTAGAAGTTAAAAATAATCACAATACACCCAACTGGGAGGCTCGCTCACCATTTGTGCTCAAGCACACCACTAATATATATATATAATTATTTATCAGAGTGCCTATTATGTTGCCCCTAGTGAAGTCAATCAAATAAAGGTTTCGACTATATTTTAAATAATTGTGAATAATAAGAAGACCCTTTTCTGTGTCTAAGTGTAGATAATTAGCTTTTCATTACTCATATTAATGATTGTTTTGAAAATGTGAAATCCTACTGATTTAATATTTAGCCTTGCTTGCCATTTGTGTGCAGAGTCTGCACAGAGTCATACTTTCCATTTGCACCATCTGGCTAATTAATTGTTTGAAACCCGTGCATTGAGTTATTGTTGTTTTTTAATTGGTTTGTTCATGCACACCTTGTTGTGTTATACACTATTTTCTCAACAGTGCCGTATTTAGCCCTGTTGGTTTGTTGTTGTTGTTGTTTTTGTTTGTTTGTTTATATATTAATTTGCATGGTACTGGTCGTCAGCATAGACTGACCTTGTTGTGTTTGAACAAAGTAAAGAGTTCATGACTGAACAAGTCTGTTTTTCCCCAAGCATTGTTTATGTAGAATTAGCTTACACATGAGAAGCAGAGTAAAAATGTCAAAATGACCTAACCACTCTATAAGGTAATCGGAAAAAAATTCAATTAACTTCTTAAAATTGGACCTTACACTCCACTTGTATGGTTAGAAAACTTTTGGATGTCAGACCCGATATAGTCATGCTCATTTGCACTTGATTACGAGATCATTGAGGTGGTATTTCATGCTCTGATATGCACTCTTTCTTACTGCATTTTTTTTCGAGTAATGTAATCGTGGGCAGAACTTCATAGTAATCTGTGACAAGAAAGAGGTGATAGAATTCCTGTGATTCAATTCAGCGTAAGACTATCACATGTTACTGGAGTGACTTGGCAAATGTATTAAATTGTTTTAAATTTTCATTATGATCTAATTGAATGTCCTGGGGTCGATTACTCAATCCTGATCACTAGTAATTACCATGAAGCTGACTGTATATTTAGGTTTTAATTTCTGAGCAAGAGAAGAAAGAGACCACTAAACTGACAATACTTGCCATATGGCAGGAGCAGGTGAGGCAACACATGTGGTGTGCATATAATACTGTATACATGTATATAATATATATAATATAGTGTGTATATAATACTGTATACATGTATATAATATATAATGTAGTAGATGGAACACTTTAGTTTGCTTGGGATACATGAGAACTGGTTAATCCTGTCTACAAATTTAAATGTAGATATTAGATAAATTAATTCTACACTCATAGGCTACATTTTAGACCGTCCCAGAGCTGCCATAGAAATCTAACAGAGTGCACGGCTTATATATCTCCTAGTTGCTAAGTTCTGACCTTCAGAACCTCACACTATAAAAATATTTTGGGCAGATCAATGCTCAAAGGTTAAATATTCCAGCAGCCATATTTTTTTAATGCTTTAGTTTCAATACTATGTCGTAGCAACATATAAACAAAAAAAAAATGGGAACACTATATTGGATAATCAGTTTAAAAGTTGGAAAAGTGCCGATTGAACATTGAGCACCTATACACTTGTGTCAATGAAAGGGTTAGGTCAGTGGTTATGCTAGCAACAAGGGTGTAAATTTAACCAATTAGCAGCTGGTATTTACGACTATTTATAGATGTATGTGTGTTTGTGCGGGGGGTGTGGTATGCAATGCATGTGTGGTGATGAATAAGTATTATTATTTATAGTGCCATTTTCTCTTCAATGAGCCAGAAAGGTAAGGTGGCATCTTGGAGTGTATTGAGACGGCAGTGTATTCCATACTTGTTTGAGTGGTGGACGTTTTCGTACAGGTTGTCGAATGCCTTATTGTTCTTAAAGGAAATACTGAACCAGCATCGAGTGACTTCCCAGTTGGTGCTGAGCCAGGTATTCTTGTAACTTATTATTATTATTATTATTATTATTATTATTATTATTATTATCACTATCGTCATCATCATCATCATCATCATCATCGTTATTAGGAATATTTATTGGCAGAGGGTGAAACAAGATACAATCAGGGGGTACAGATTTTACAAATGTTGTATTATGTATTATATATTATATATATATATTAAGCAAGTACCCCACCACTCTGTGGCGCTTGATGTACCACTTTTTGCAAATTAAGAAAGCTGTAGCATAGTAAGCATAAGATATATTTATCCATGGTTTTCCCTTTTCTGCTCTCTTTCTTCCTGACCTATCTCAGGTTTTCTTATTCCTCTCAACTCATGGATTTCCTTCTCCTCCTTTGTCTATCTCTCCAGCCCCTCAGCATCTCTGTACTTTCTGTGTATTTTCTTTCACTTCTCTATTGAAGTAGTTACATCAGTCAGCCTTTTCTCACCTGCTTCTTTCTTGACCCTTGCGTTCTCCTACTTCTCTGCCTTCTACCATGATCTGTGGTAGAGTATGGTTAGCTTCAACCCAATAAGGTACCTTTGCTTTACCAACTATGCTCAGCTCGTGAATTATTCTTGAATACACACGTTGTCGTCGTTACTGACACACAAGTGTATTATTATATAGATATATAATAATACATAATGTGTAGCATATAAAATTGACAACCACTAAGTGAAAACTTGCAGACCTTCCAAAGGTGGGCTTGGTTGTTGTTGTTTTATCAAGCGTCTAGAACAATGCACTTTTCTGACATAATTATTCTTAAAAAGCTTATTTAAGACAATATTGCTTCTCTCTAGCATGTTGTGTACACAACTTTACCATACCAGTTTGTTTTGAGAGTTTGGGGAGTAAGAATTGTTAAACATCTCATTGGAAATTTGATTAGGCTAGTAGGTCATCATTTGTGAAAAGGCACACCATAAAATTAGATTATTCATAATTAGACTTGGCTTAAGTAGTATTTGATTAAGCAAGTACAAGTCAGACATTTCACAACTTGGACAAGTCTTTGTGATATTTCAATGGCATTTAAAAACTCAATAAAACATTTATTTTTATATTTGGTTATTTAATATTACTATTTAAATTTTTAATGAGCTAAACTGGATTTAAATAAGTGAGAGAACAAATGCATTAAACAAATTACTTAGCAGGTCATTTTTTTATACTTTATCAGGGTTGGGGTCAAATACTTAGGTATTTGTAGTATTTATATACTTTTTGGAGTATTTGTATGAGTAATAATACGGGTAACCGTGCTATTCGAGATTAATAGTACGAGTAACGCTATTGAAATAAGTTGAATAATTTGTCTATAAATGAAAATGGACCAGAAACCGTTGCCTCGTGCTATTTCAATAGCTTTACGAGTGCTACTGATCCCTAATAGCACAGGATACCCATGCTATCAATTTGACCCCAACCCTGTACTTTATATATTATAGTAGCACTGATAATAGATGCTAAAAAGTGATCAAACAAATTTGCAAAATACAAGATTGTGGACTAATAGGCAACTAATACTTTTGTTTACATTCTCTTAAAGCATATGGTGCAATATAAAGGATTTCTAGTGGAGCAACGTTTAAGCGGAAGTAGAACTTATTTTTGTAACGTACGAATAATCCATTTCATAATACCACATATTTTGGACTGCACTGGCTGCTTCTTGGCTGTATTAGCTTCCTTTGAGCTTGTAGTGAGTTTACTGAAGGAAGTGAGTGGATGTATTTCCTTGCAAATATCAGTAGATTGTTTTAAGCCACAGTACTTGTACCATTGTAAATATCTACTGACAATATGCATTCTGAAAAAAGTCCAGAGTAGCTTCTCTTTAAGTATTTTCAGTTTTATTTAAATTAGCTTTACTTCATTTTTATAAAGTGTTTGTGTTTGTGTTTACTCCTCAATTACATGAGAGTGTTGTGCACATCGATGATTAGAACTTACATCCATACATAAGTGAGAAATAACAAGGTCATTCTCAGTAAAAATATACTTGAGGCTCAGCAACTTCACTCGTGTTCCCATTAATCAGAAAGAGATCCTAATATACTACTAGATATCTTACCTTTACCATGGTGTGACTTTGTAGAACTTATATCGAAAAGTGACATATTACATGTGCCAAGAAACAAACACTGCCTGCACCAACAACACCACGCTCTCAACAAGTTTGTGCCAAAGTCCAGTGTGGTGGTGTTGACGCAGCTAGGCAGTGATGATGGTCAACATTAGAGGGTCACTTCTTTCTCTCAATGCATATATCAAGTCCCAAGGTTTACAATATAAGATTCCATTCTAAGAGAATGCTAAGTGTTTGTTCTGGTAGATTAGAAGGATTGTATATATACACATAGAGATGGATACTGACTGGTATTTGCAAAACTAGTTACACTCATATTCTCATAATTCCCCTTCAATTGTAAAAACAACAACAACAACAACAACAACAAGCATTTAGAGCTTAATTTGAGTTGCAAATGTGTGAACACAAGTTAAATTCATTAAAAGAGTAGTGCGAATCTTACTGCTTGGGGTTCGATTTTCAAATGTTCTTTCTAGCAGCTTTTTCATCAACTTCAGCTTTCCTATTGTCACAGGTCATATTTTTCATTTCAATAACTTGTTTTTTTTATTACAAGCTATGAAGCATTGATGAGTGAGTGGTTTTCTTTGTCAGGATAACCTAGAAGATGCTTGGACTTCATTAGAGCTACAGTATACACTTTTTCAGTATTATAAGGATGGATGGAATGTGTTGTAGTGCAGTAGTACCTGTCACTGTATGCTACTATAAAATATGATTGAGCAGGTGTTGTGTATATTAGACATAGTGCTTCTTTCACTTGGAATATGGATACTAAATATTTCCTACATCACATGTCTTTAAGTTTGTCGGATTAGGTAATTCTGAATTACTCTGTTAACTTAACCTTTGTACCGTCCTAATATAACATTGAAATCAGACTGGAGTTGGAGAGCAATATTGAGACTACAAATGCTATTGATTTGAAGGAGAGAAACCAAAGTAAGAATTCATGTAATTTAGTGAACAACCACACCAGCAAATCACAATGAAAGTCAATGTACCAGACTAAGTATATGTAAATAGGCATACTAACTAACTATCTTAACACAGACTTTTCCTTTTTTTCCTTTCTTTTTTTTTCAAACTTCATGAGTGTTGATTTTATTGGTCATACAAGTTGTCGTATTACCAATGTTTTTTTTCGCTGTTCTGATGATGGTGAATAGCAGAATAAGCCTCGGGATGAAGATGCATATTAAAGTTGCACTGGCGCTTAATATAATGGCGAACATTAGGCAGATGGCCTGGTATTGCTCACCCAAGCCTATAGTTGCAAAGTAAATGGTGACAAAAGCGAGCCAAATTATGCACAAGGCGTAGAGAGTGGCATTTATATATCTCGCTTCGTTGAAATTTTCTGGGACCTTTCTTGCTAGGAATGCATTATAAGTGCTAAGAATGAGAATTACAAAGCTGTAGCCAAGGGACACGGCAATGAATAGGTACGGCGAGGCGTTGCATCTTTTCTCTGAAAATTGAGTATCTACATATCTTATTTTAGCGGAGGGGTGATCCACGCTAGTCCATATGACGACTGCCACAACTTGGACGGTGATGAGAGCAAGGGTCATCAATACTTGGGACAGTGGGCTTGTGAATTGGGGAGGCTTCGAAGGGTCGAGTTTCTTTTGATTAAAGATTCTGTATATCCTGTTGGTTTTAATGAGCAAGGCACTAAAGCATACCGTGAAACTCAAGCCTACACCGAAGCGTCTTATAGTGCACACAGCTGGGGAGGCATTGGCAATGAACAAGAATGGCATGATGTAACAGAGGGCTAGTCCTGCAAGCAAAATAGCGCTGACTTCTCGACTGGAGGCCTTAATAGCTCTGTGCTTGTAGAAAATGCCAAAAATGAGACCAATAGCACCGGTTGTTATCAGTCCGGTGACAGCCAGAATGATGGCTATTATTGACCATGGAGTGGAAAATGTGAGGCTTTGGAAAGGAATGATCTCACATCCATTTCTGTCCTCGTTTGGTCTCATCTCTAAAGGGCAGTCTACGCAATGTGTTCCATTGCTGTAGCTTTTTCCTGTACACGGTGAGCAGTGCCAACAGCAATCCTCTTGAATAAATACGATCTTGTGCCCACTTGGACAGGGTTCACTGCAAAATGACCTCGGTATATCCTTCTGTTCATGGGGCCAGTTTATTGGGGATGTGAAGATAAGAGATTCCTGGTGATCCCATGTCCCTATTTTCTCGAAAACATATGATTCGCCTTTCTTTTTCAAGTTCTTTATGAAGTAAGAACCTTTGTTCTCCCCGTCTCTGTCAAAGTACACTGTATTGGATGAGTCCCCTTTGAAGGAGATGTTGTACAACTGGTTCCTTAGCATTTCACCGTTGATTGACATACCCAGTGCTCTTTTTTCCATTATAGCATCACAAAGAGTTTGGTTGGTACAGTACTTCTGAACCAAGCCGTGTATGGCATGGGCGAATGCATAAACTGCATCAGATATCAGAGTGAGGTGGTTGATTTGCCTGTAATCTGTAGTGTTCAGGGTCATTGAGGAGCTCTGACCTTCACAGCTAGCATTTGACAGACTGCAATTGAACTCGTGTTCCCAGAATTCACGGAACCAGATGTTTCTGGGGTTGTTTTGGGGACTAAGGGCAAGATAGTAATTGTCAAAGGTGTTGTATCTTTCAGCTCTTTGTAGAATGCTCAGTATGGCTCCAGGCACGCTACGGTACTCTTCTTTCAGCGAGTCCCCCCAGGAGTCAGTTCCTATCCAAGTCAAATTTTCAAGGATGTAGTCACCTCTTTCATACCTTTGTTGGAGAGCCTCCATGATTCCATTGGCAGCCTCGATGTGGGAAAACAACACTGCCACAGTTGGAGCGTTCATGTACTTTTTGCTCATTTTTTGTATAGCATCATCATAATCTTTCAATTTGGCAGTGAGTGATAGTGGTATTTTTTCAGCTACACATATAGATTTGTTCTTCAAAAGTTTAATAAGAGCTTCTATTCCACCATTTCCATATGTGTCATCCGTGTGAAGTGCAAACACATATGTCCAGTTAAAGCGGTCTATGATATCGGCGACTGCTCTGGACTGCAGCGTGTCTGGGGGAACGGTCCTGAAGAAGTATTCAAATCTGGATTTTTCTCCCAGCACATCTGCAGTTGAGATGTAGCTGATTTGCGGAACCTTGTATAATCGAAGCAGATTAGCAAGATCGATAGACACTCGGCTGAAATATCCTCCAATTACTCCAGAAACAGCAACAATGTCACTATTATTGCTATCGATGCGGCAGGAAGAATCACTGTTTGACCTCTGCACAAAGTGGAACGCCTGGTCTAGCCCATGTCCCGGTGTGGAGCAGGTGTCCCTAATGCTGAATCTGATTTTTATTTTAGGCAAGAGCTGGCGATCCTCATTGATGGTGTTAATGGTATGGACCATAGACTCTACTTCTGTATCGCCGGCACATGGAACTTGCCACAGTTCACAGTTTTATTGTTGTGTTCGTGTATTGGAAATAATCCACCCAATAGGACCGTTTGGCTATCATGCTGAAGGTTTTCAGAGTTGTATACTAGATCAGTTGACTGACTTCTGATAGTGGTACAAGCCAAGTAGCTTACTATCACCGAAAAGATGAGAGCTGAGGTTGACATTTCTAGAACTGGCAGTTTGACAGGTTCAATATGAAGGTTTCACTCCCTTTATATACATACTTCTCTTGTTTATGTATTACATGCCGTTGTAATAACTATTGCTATCTTCCTGCTTCTCCCAAATTGCTGAAACTAGCTTGTAGTTGGTCAACAATATAGTTTATTCAGAGTCATTGTGCAAACAACTTCCTCTAATGAATCATTATGAGTAGTCATAAATCTTCAGCATGCATACACAATATGGTTATCATGGGTCACTCATTTGTGTGTCTTTCTGTTTGTGCTGAATTTTAAAAGCAAAGCTGATTGTACTGACAAAATTAGGCATTAGTGCCTTGAATTTGTCAGTCTTTGAAAGTTTCGTCTTATTTTAAAGTGAATAGGAGTAACAGTAGCTATTTAAAAGAAATAGCAATCATGCTCGCACTTAACATTAGTTGTCAGTGAGTTTCCTACATACTTCATACTCAGTTTTTCAACAGTAATAGCAACAAAAAATTATAATAATAGCACATTTTTCTCATTCTAACAGCCAATATTGTTAATTAAAACGTTTCGACTTCTTGCCGAAATCCTCTTCAGGGGTCAACTGAGGTCGAACTCTCCGTGGTGATATAATAACACAATGTAAACAGCAAGATTTCTGGAGGGTATGCTTACTGTTTATTATATCCTGGAGGGTGATTTCCTGGAAGCTCTAAACCTATGTCTCTTTGTCAGGTGTCATCAGTATGTGTAGAGCTTCCTTAATCTTTAACTCAAGAAAGTTCAAAGAAGCTCTACACATACAAATGACACCTCAGAGACATAGGTTTAGAGCTTCCAGGATACTGGTTGTCCATGCTGCGTGCAAATCACCCTCCAGGAAAATTTTGCTATCATTATAATTATTTCAGCTGAGAATGACTGAATCATTAACAAAAAAATGCTTGAGTTGAGCAAGAAAACAAAATATACTTGGTTGATCTCACTAAGCTCTGTCATTAGTATCTGGAATCAAACATAAAAACCCAGATTTTTTATTTGTTTCATATACCTGGCTAGCTCTTGCAGAAAGTGAGAGAAAACCTGTTCAGATTGCTTGTGCATCCCAACTTAACTAACTTTCTTCGTCAATAGTAGCATTTAGTCGGACAGAGTAGAAAGCACACAAAGAATGTCGTCAAGTTATGTGTAGTTGCAAAAAGATAAATTTTGTAAAAGAAATGAGTCTGGAGCTTCACCAGGGACAATTATCAATGAAATAAAAAAGAAAGAAGAAACTTTAATATCAATCAGCAGCTTCAAGTTCATGTTTTGCAGCTGCAACCAAGCTATCCAACTTGGGAATTTGTGAATGTTTTGCATATTTTTCACAATGCCATATTGAAACATAATTAATAGTTGTTGTTGGTGCTGAGACGTGCACTAATCCCAAATTTTTAACGCAAATAGTCAGTCACGCGGATCATTCCTTTGTCAATTTTCATTATGATTACATTTTACAATGCTTATTTTTTGTTTCTGGTCCATGTACCATTTATAGACAAATTACCAGCACAATGGTTTCAAAGTTTGTCTTACAGTATTATCAGGTACAAGGTAAAGTACTTCAAATGAATAAACTTTCAAAACCAGCACATCACTTTGGTTAAATGGTGGAAGAGAAAAGTATACTAATGTTGAAGGTTACACATATTTTATCTACTCTTAATTGCTTGTGGGCCTATTTATGTTGAATGTTTGTCTATATCCTAACTGTCCAATGCTAAGTTTCAGGGTAGTCGCCATGTTTGGAGAGAAAAAAATTACATGTGCTTGCAAAGGTGTGGCTATGTGCGTGTAGCTTATGATCCTTTAACCCGAGCAAGTATGTTAAGTTTGAGTTATATATTATGAAATACACTATCTGCACAAGAATGAATATCACATGGACAGTGTTGCTGAAGACTTCATTCGATTCACTGTCTAAAACCTTTTTGAAAGTAGTGTACAGTTTTCCACAAGCTCAAACCATATTTCCTGCATGGATTGTTCTCACTATTTCCCTCCTGTCAGGTTTCCTTGTTTCTGTATTGCTTGCAAAGTTTGTTTGCTTCTTTACAATACAAGCAGGATCACCAATTAAGATAATTTAATTGCTTTGTTTGTAAGCTCCAGGATATCATTGGAGTAGAACTGGAAGTTATTGACAATTAAATAAATGTAAGTTTTGAAGCCGTAAATTGGCATTATTTTTGTTTCCCCAAGTTTTTTTAAGCAGCATTGTAGGTGAACTTAAAACCTTCTTTTAAGTGGCTTTTCACTTACCCTGAAACTTTGTATAGTGAAGCAATGGTAGAGAGCTCAATTATTGAATGGTCATTTTGTAATGAGATCACATGAATTGTCACTTTGCTTCGCTTTTCATTTAGTATATACTATCAATGGTAGTAACTGTTTTGAAGACTTAGAGAAATTTTGTATCATTATTGTTTGATTATCTTATTAAAATATCAGTTACTACATAGATATTGTCCCTTTCTTACCACAATGATGACCACTTACCTGATAAATGGCAAGGTTTAAATCTAGTTTTACAATGAACTTTTTGAGAAAATTACTTGTGTTATTTTCATTTATTATTATTAATTGGCCAAACAAAATTGGAAATTCGTTTCTCATCACTGCTGCTTCCTTGTTTACTTCCAGGAATATATTTTCATTACTCATTATTTACTCATATGTAACTTTCATATAACATTGTGACCACAATCAAACTTGTAGATCTAAGGTATAGCATGCAAATATGTCTTTGATCAATCTCGATGTGTCAAGTTCCAGTGTCTGTGGGAATTCCTTGGATTGAACAGATGTGGTGATACCAGGAAATGAGTCTTTTTTTTTTGTTGGATAAAAGACATCAGTATGGTATACCATGTCTGAGGTAGTGTGAGGTCTTTCAGGTACTGTGTATCCAGTCTGTACTAAATATGGTGAGACTCAAAGTCTATTTGAAATAGTGACTTGACTAGACCTTTTTTCATACGTTTTGCACTGCCTTTTGTCCATTGTATTCATAAGTCATAATAAATTAGCTATAATGTAAATTCATAGAACTTTCCATGAGGAAATTGAATGTGTTGAAACTGCAGAGGAAAATAAATAAAAGTGTGCTAGCCTTTAGGAAGCTTATGGTTTGCTGTGGTTGTTCTTTTAAACTTCCCAACCACCATGGAATTAGAATTGTTATAGCATTCAGATGGAGCCCACGATAAATAAAGATTACCCACCTGCATCTATTTTTGTGAAAGTTGGGATGATAATTAGTAGTAGTAGTAGTAGTAGTAGTAGTAGTAGTAGTAGTAGTAGTCAGGGTTTGATACAGGATTTTTTGCTAGGGGGGAAAAGTCAAATAGCGACCTTATAGTTGTATTTTTTTTTTGTCCTTGCAATACTAATAAGGTAAGGAAATTAAACTTATTGTATTATATTTATGTATTGATCAATTGATTACCTCTAATAAACAGCTTTGTTCATTGTGAAAGCTGAATAGCTCTGACATTAATTAAGCACAGACTCCTAATAGGTTATCCTTCTAGTTTGAATGGAGTAGGTGTATCATTTTATGGATCACCAGTTCCAGTTTGAAAGTTGCTTTTAGCACTGGTCATTGTGAAGCAGCTGCCTGGTTGGTAAGGGTATATTTGTTGCTTTGGCAGACTGTAGAAGTTGCTGAGTAGTAGCTAATGGATATCAGAAAGTATTTTAGGAAAAAGAGACCTTGTGGCTCCAAAGGAAGTGAATCCGAACCTAAAAAAAGCAAATGTGATAGCTATGAATCGGTGGAACACAAGGAACAGATTGAGCAGTGCAGCAGAGAGAGAGTGAGGAGGTGAGGGAGGAAGTGAGGGAGAGAGAAGAGGTGAGGAAAGAAGTGCAGCAGAGGGAAGAAGGGCAGCAGAGGGAAGAAGTGCAGCAGAGGGAAGAAGTGCAGCAGAGGGAAGGAGTGCAGCAGAGGGAAGGAGTGCAGCAGAGGGAAGGAGTGCAGCAGAGGGAAGGAGTGCAGCAGAGGGAAGGAGTGCAGCAGAGGGAAGAAGTGCAGCAGAGGGAAGAAGTGCAGCAGCAGAGGGAAGAAGTGCAGCAGCAGAGGGAAGAAGCACAACAAGGAGAACAGTCCACAAGCCGTAATATAAAGATGAGCATTGGCGGAGGCAATCCCAAACTAAGCTCCAACCTAAAGCATTCAAAGGCTAGCCTGAAGAAATTGTACAAATCTAGGCTTACCTACAAGAAAAGTTGGAAGGAAAAGTATTTTTTGTATGTTTTTGGCGAGCGGAGCGAGCGAGACAGTATTAGGGGTGGATAATGCAAAATCGGGTATATGTTATATGTATGTGTGGATGGTACGTATGCCCCTTAAACGTGCGCGCGGGGAATTTTTTTATCCTAAAAACACAGCTTTTTAGCCTTGACCCCAGTTTATTCTGAAACTACAGCATTAAATAAGCCTTACTTTAAACTTCAGCTGTGAAGTGTGAGAAAATTCCTGCGAAAACGCTTGTTTTTCAAGAGACAAAAAGTTGCAGCAACCGGTTACTATGGCATTGAAGACCCTTTTCCAGACGTAACCAAAACTTCCCCATTTTAGGGGGGATACGGAGTTCCCTTTGTTGGTTGTCAAGAGCCATTGGTAGTCAGAATGCCGTAATGCTAAGGAAGCTACTACTACTCGAGGTAAGTATGTAATTTCATATTTGTTAGCTAAATATGCAAAAATAACTCTGGCCTTTCTTTTTTGTAGCTAAGAGCTTGTTGTTAACAGTGACTGGTAAATTCAAATAATCAGAATGGCTTAAATTTGATACTACGGAAATTACCACTGCACAAGAAAACGAGGTAAGAAAGTAATTTTGTATTTCTGTGCTAAAATTGATTGTCTTTTGTTTTTGTCGCTGAGAGCTTGTCAAGAATTCGAGGTAATTCAGATAGTCAAAGTAACTAAATTTGATCCTACAGAAGTTATCAATACTCAGGAAATTAAAGTAAGTAGTAATTTCCATATTTGGTGGCTAAAATTACAAATAGTAACACTGTTTTTTTTTTGTTTTTTTTTTAAGCGTAGCTGAGAGCTTGCTCAAGAGTTACTGGTAATTGAGGTTATCAGAATGGCAGATGTTTGATACTACAGAATTACCATTATCAGGTAGGAGAGTGATTTTGCATTTGTTTGCTGAAAATAAGGTCATAACTGCTATTATAGTGTTTGCATGAACTAAGCTAAAACATAGTAACAATACTGTAGTTTTAAGTTTTATGTTACCCAACTATCAGGCTCGCTCGCCATTTGTGCTCAAGCACACCACTAGTAATAAGAACTCTGCTCGGGGGCGGGGAGGGGTGGAAATCCCAGGGTTCCCCCCCCTCTGTATCAAACCCAGGTAGTAGTAGTAGTATCAATATTATTATTTTATTTACTGAAGCTATCCTGCAATTCTCTACTTATACACACACAAAAATTATGATGATAATGTGGGAGTAAATTATAAGGAAGTATTGTACTTGAACTGTTAGAGGTTTTAGCTATTAAAATGGACATATCACAATTGTGAAACCACAATGAAATAATGACACACGTGTATTATGGACCACTGTTCTCTCGAGTCTGATTGAAGCTACTAAAGCCTTACTTTATTTAACTGAACATCATTTGCCTCGGTGTGTTTGGTCGTGACTTCCTTCTGAGTGAATGACCAAAACGTTTGGCTTTTCTTTTCTTTCTTTTTACACATGGATAACAGCAGAATTACCTTAGGGACAAAGATGCATCCCAGTATGGTGGCAGCACTGAGGATGATGGCAGCCATAAGTGAGCCTGCTTGGAAGGTGGGGCCTAGTTTTAGTGTAGCAAAATAAGTGGTGATGGAGGCAAGCCAGATGATGCACAGTGAGTAAAGGGTGATATTGATGTATCTCGCTTCATTGAAGTTCTCAGGAACTTTTCTGGCAAGGAAGGCATTGTAGGTACTGAGGACTAAGAGGATGAAATTGTAGCCCAGTGAGATTGCTATATATGAGACCTCTGATTCGCTGCATTTTAGTGTGGCTGTGTTAAGTCCGTATATGATGACAGTTGAAGGATGTTCCACAGCAAGCCAGACAGCTGCTGCTAGTCCTTGTATGCAGACCAGACCAAAAGTCATCAAAACTTGTGCTTTGGGGCTCGTAAAGCGCGGAGGTTTGGTGGGGTCCAGATTTTTTTGGTTGAATATGCGATATATCCGGTTAGTCTTAATCAGCAGGGAACTGAAGGACACGGCAAAGCTGAATCCCACAATGAATCGTCGTGAGGCACATATGGCTGCTGACGGTTTGATCAAAAAGAATGCAGGTGAAATATAACACAAGACCAGGCCTAGTAGTAAAACAATGCTCACCTCCCTGCTGGATGCCTTTATGACCTTGTGATTGTGACAGATCAGAAAGACTGCAATGGTGACCAGGGTGGTAAGCAATCCTATCGAGGTTAAAATTAGGAACAGTATTGACCATGCGTTAGAAACTTGTAGGTACGCTATTGGGATAGGAATGCACTTTCCCTTTTGTTTGTCTGGCATCGTACCCTTCTCGCAAGGTCTGCATTGAGAATTGCCATCACTGATGCTGTTTTCACTGAGACACAGAGAACAGCTCCAGCAGCAACGTGTCTCGGCTATGTAGTTCCTCTGGTTTCCAACAGAGCAGTTAGTGCTACATACAGATTCCGGAGCACTTCCTGCAGGCCAGTCTATATCTTGCATAAGTAGGAGCTCATTGTCCCATAATCCAATAGTTTCAAATGTGTTTGGGGTTGTATCACTTCTCTTCAAGTTTTTTATATCAAACACTCCTGTTTCTTTGCCATCTCTGTTAAAAGTTATCCTGTTTTCAGAATAGCCCACGAAGGATATATTAAAGAGCTGATCTCTTAGGAGGGATCCATTCACAGACACACCAGTAGACCTTCTCTCAAGGATTTCATCACATAGAGTCAAGTTTGGGCACCTTTCTGAAACTAATCCATGGATGGCATGAGCAAATGCCATTACAGCATCTGACACAAGTGTTAGATGGCTAGCTTGTTTATAGACATAAGAGGATGAGTTCCTGGGTGTGCACTCATTACTAGCATTACAGCCCCACAATTCTTGAAACCAGCAGTTGAAGTGATTTTCAGGACGCAATGATGTGAAATACTGATCAAAAGTTCTATACTTGGCTGCTCTTGGTATGACACTCAGCACTCCCCCAGGTATATGGTGATATTTTGCTGGTAGAGAATCTCCCCAAGAATCTGTTCCCAACCACAATAACTTTTTATAGAAGGTATCTTCTCCTATTTTAAATGCTCTTTCAATGGCTTCCATCATCCCTTCGGCAGCTTGTAAATGGCCAAACAGCACTGCCACCGAAGCATTACGGTAGTACTCTCTGCTCATCAGTTTAAGAGCATTGTCATATTCACTGCTATGCGGTTTTACTGAAAGTGGTATTTTTGATGCGATGCAAATATCGGTTTTGTTGTGAGCTTCCAAGTGTTTTAGCAGTGCATCAATTCCACCATTACCGTAGTCATCGTCAGAGTACAGAGCGAAGATGTATGTCCAGTTAAACTGTATAATGATGTCTGCAAGTGCTCTGGACTGCAAGGAGTCTGGTGGGACTGTCCTGAAGAAGTAGTCAAAGCGCGATTTGTCCCCAAGCACATCAGCTGTGGAGATGTAGCTGATTTGAGGAATTTGGTAGAGCCTAAGAAGGTTAGCAAGATCGATGGAAACGCGACTGTAGTGGGCCCCAACGACCCCAGATACTGATAAATCAGTACCACCAGCACTCCCCGAACTATTACTGCTGTTACAAGACAGGCTGGTGGCTCTCTGCACAAAATCAAATGCCTCAGTCAGAGCTTTAGGAGAACTTGAGCAACTGTCTTTGATAGTGAAGACCAGCCTTATTCCAGGCAGTAGAGAACTGTTGCGGTTGATCAGGTCCACTGTATGGGCCATTGATTCAACTAGCTGCACGTGATCATCTTCCAGTTTGTTACAATCGGGTCCTGAGTGGACAGGGAACAGTCCCCCCAGGAGCACGGTGTTTCCGTCATTGGTCAAGTCTGCCGACTGGTACTCTGAGTCAAATGTGCAGTAACTCTTGAAATTAGCACTGATTATCACCAACAGGACAAGTCGCATGCCTGTGGCCGCTGCATTCATCGTGCTTTCGAGAATGACAGAAGTTGCAGTTCAAGCTTTTTATGGCATTGGTTGAATCGTTTGTGCATGCTCAGTGAAAGAGAATGTGAGAATGTTGTATAAACAGTGGTGCAAAACCAACTGAGCTAGCACTATCCGATCAATATTTTATAAGTGCTGACTTGCTTTTTTATGATATTATCATGGCATAGAAGCAAGAAACAAATTTTTAATTGATATGTGTTCATGTCTGGATATGAATTGTAATTTCATTGTTGTGATTTGAAAGCAGAGAATTGCTAATGAACAAGAATCAACAGCAGTGATAAAGCCAAAACTAACAGGGGAAAGGGAGGAGAACAGTTCTGGCTTTGTCTACAAAAAAGTTGAATTCATTAAAACACACCAGATGTGTAAACTATCTTTCTCAATGCTAGAAGGGATTGTTAGCTTGTAAGCAGTTAGTATTGTTGGTCTGTATCCCCTATTGTATATTGTTAGAATAGGAGAATTCTATTTCTTTTCTGTTTTAATATCCTATATATAAAGAAATATATTATTTCTTTAAGAAATCATCTCTCTCTTTTTGTAACACAGAGCTAGTGAGAATTTTTGTGTGATTGTTGTAGGTGCTGTGTACTCTCACAACTCTGGTCATTGAAATGGAGCAGATTATGGTAAGCTCACACTAGAGGTCATGCCCAAATAAGCACTTAGATTGATGATTAACTTTGAAAGCCTTTTCTTAAAAGTAACACAGTATACTGTTATTGTGGATGCTTATTTTGTTATTAGCATTATTAATATGGCTTGTTGTATTAAGGGAATAACAGTTTTGAGGAAGGGTACAACTTTAACATTGCTATAGATATGAAAATATTTTGATATTAGCAAGTACCCGCCACATAGTGGCGCATGACATATTGCACAGTAAAAATGCAGTAGTACAAGTTATCTTGCTCAGTTATCATTCTCTACCATTGGTTAAGGCTACATAAGTTTCCCTCTCCTGATCTTTTTTTTCTGAACTATCTGAGCTTTTCTTATACCCCATCTCTCCTATCTTCAGCTCTTCTTCTTGAGTCATGGAGTCCTCTTTTCCTTTGTCTATCTCTCCTGCTTCTGAAATTCTGTCCTACTTTGAGGAACTTTTGTCTTCTATTTCGTACTTTAGCCTTTCTTTTGAAAACTAAACCCCACCTTTACTCATCACCCACTTTTTAGTTATAATAAATCGCTCGCCTTTTTGCCTTCTCTTCCCTTCCATTTTAAACCTACACCGTCTTACCTCACCGATTCCATTCATTTTTCAGTTACGATTAATTGCCTTTTACCTTCTCTTCGGTACTTTTGCCTTCCTTTTTGAAACCTATGCCGCTTTCTATCGTCTATTGCACCCGCTTTTTAGAAATAACCAGCACGTTACTGACCGACCTACCATAAGGTGACGGTGCTTTACTACACCGTGCAAAGCTCATGAACTATTCATGAATACACACCGTCGGTTGTCGTCGTCGTTGTTACTGACACACAAGCGTATTATTATATCGATTGGTAGAAAATTATTGTGTTAGCAATTTTAATGCTGCACTTGAGCTTTTTTTTTATGCTTACAAATAATTGCTAAAACACGTAATTAAAATTTGAGCAATTTTAGTTAGACGTACAATTCACTCTACTCAGGATTATGTGGAATTTGTAAAGACTGCTTGGTTAGTGTCTGTGCAGTATTACATTAATTAGAACTTGATTATTAAATGGTAAGGCTGCAGTAAATTGAATAGCAAAACTTAGTATTGTTTTTAATGTTTTTGATTGTGCTTTGTTTAGGCTTCATCTCATGATCACGAACTATCTGAATTAGTGTCCTTTCTTTTAGAGAAGGTATTTTATATTTCCCCCCATTTTTTATGCATTTACTAATTAAGTTTACTTATAGTAAATCTACAGTTTTCTAATTATAAGTTTACTTTTGCTGCTTCCACAGTTTTTTTAAGTGTGGAAATGTTAGTAATTCGTTGTTATTTAGAATATTTCACATTTTGGGAGTTACTTTTGGAAGTGAAAGTGAAAAATCAACATAGCAAGGCCGAGTTAAAATGCTGTGCATTGTTTTGTTAAATTCTGTACAGAATCTACTAAATTTAGACTTCCCAAATTAAGGGAATTTTATTCTGACAGTAGCAACTTTCATTGTATACTTTGTTCTATCTACTCATCTCATTGTATTTTCATAAGTTTGAACTGAAAGGAAAAAAACAAACAGTGGAAATGGTTTGAAATTGCCTAAGCTATGACATTCATTCATTCTTGGTAAAACAGGATCTGAATTGAGAATGAATAGCAGATATAATTCAGTTCTTTAATTCTCCCCACCCTTGAATTGCCAACCACTTAAAGATGCTATTTGGAAAAGGTTAAACATGAAGTAAATGTTGATCTATTTAAACTGAATGGTTTTTACAATTAGAGAATTAATTTACTTAATAAAAATTGTGTTTACAATTTTATTGATGTCTTTTCCTTATCATTTTTAATAAAACAGATGAAGAACGAGTCCAATAGGTTCATGAAATCCATTGCTTGTGAGTGTCTGAAGGAGTTGGAATTGACTTATCCAGTGAGTGAGTTTAACCAACTGCACACACACGTAGCTCCTTCAGCAAGGTAGAGTACATAAACAACATTAGTTGGTTAGGGAATTGATAAGTTATGATGACTGGAATTTTCATCAAATGTTTTCTCAAGTCTAACCAGGAACAAACAGGTTCCCTTCACATGTGTGAGTAAGTCAGAACTTAATGAAGGAACTTGTTTTTTCAAGGGGTTTTGGAGCAAGTTTGTATTTCAGTTGAGGAAAAAAAAAAAGACACAACAAAAAACAAAATGAAACAGTTATCTGGTTTACCGTTGGGGAGCTATACGATATTATTAAGGGATAAAATGGTGTATAAACAAGATTTATTGTTTGCTGAGATGAGTTTTGGAACATGTGAGGCAAGGCATGAGTAATTATACTATTATAGCCAGATTCTAAACTGCCAGACTAAAGCCCATGGGATAGCTAATTTATGCTCTATGTCCTAAATAAATGTCTCCAATATTTTATTGACCTAAATGCACTTGCACCCCTCCCTGCACTTAGCAGTGACTACCCACCCCTGTGCATAATGAGGTCACAGTTGCTAAACTACACATAATTATGTAAATGAACAGGTCAATTTTAGAATCTCTGATTGATTGTTTTGTAGAAATTATTTACTTTTTTTTTTTTGGTTTTATAGGGACTACTGTCCCTAAAGGTGGGCCATTTTCACAGTTTGAGTGTTGCTGAAAACTCGTACCTTCATCAGAACTTTGTGGTGAGTACAACAGTGTGTATTGGGTAATTAAATCATTTTAATATTTGCTGATGAAATATGAGTTGATTAATGTACTGTTGGCAGAGTTGTTTTAATTGCGAAGGGAGCTATACCTAGCTACACCTACTAGACTTAGTAAGATTACTTTATTCTAATTAATAATCACTGAAAGAACTGATAAACTACACATACAGAGCATGACCATATATGGCAATCACAAAAGATCATATAGAACCTGTGGTTACAATAAACGTGATAGTCTGTGTGAATTTACACAAGAAATAAAAGTTAAAGTGTTTCTTATATTCAACATGTGCAAGTACACCTGATAATATAAAGTCAGGTACATCTTATCGTTGACCACATCCATTAACAGTTCAGTTGTTTGTTTGTTTGTTGTTGTTGTTGGCATACCTAATCAGGTAATAGTTTGTGCAATGAAAATGGTAGATGTAAACATTTTCATAAGAAAAGATACTAATATTCAATATGCAATGAAGACTCACCTGTCGTTCCAATGTGAAGCTCCCATTCTAACACTTTGTAAAGATTGCAGCAAATAGCTAAACTACTGCGGGAAGTAAGAAATTATTTGCTCACGTGATTATGACTTGACAATAGGGGACGTTACCCACAAAAAGTTAGGTCATATGGCCAAAAAATGAGTGACTTTAGGAACTCGTAAGTCGAATACAATTTTTTTTGGCACATTATAGTGATTTTAATTGTGCAGTACAACAGTTTGATGCTTCTTTCAAAGTTGGGAGGCTGCTGTCTTTGAGATCCTTTGTGTGACAGACTGTCTGACTAACTGAGAGACAGACAGACTGACTGACTGACTGACTGAGAGACAGACAGACTGACTGATTGATGACTGACTGACTGACTGAGAGACAGACAAACAGACTGACTGACTGACTAACTGGCTGAGAGACAGACAAACAGACTGACTGACTGACTGACTGGCTGAGAGACAGACAGACAGACTGACTGACTGACTGACTGACTAACTGGCTGATAGACAGACAAACAGACAGACTGACTGACTGACTGGCTGAGAGACAGACAAACAGACAGACTGACTGACTGAGAGACAAACAAACAGACTGACTGACTGACTGACTGACTGAGAGACAGACAAACAGACTGACTGACTGACTGAGAGACAAACAAACAGACTGACTGACTGACTGACTGACTGACTGACTGAGAGACAGACAAACAGACTGACTGACTGACTGAGAGACAAACAAACAGACTGACTGACTGACTGACTGACTGAGAGACAAACAAACAGACTGACTGACTGACTGACTGACTGAGAGACAGACAAACAGACTGACTTACTGACTGAGAGACAGACAAACAGACTGACTTACTGACTGAGAGACAGACAAACAGACTGACTGACTGACTGAGAGACAAACAAACAGACAGACTGACTGACTGACTGACTGAGAGACAGACAAATAGACTGACTTACTGACTGAGAGACAGACAAACAGACTGACTGACTGGCTGAGAGACAGACAAACAGACTGACTGACTGACTGAGAGACAGACAAACAGACAGACTGACTGACTGACTGACTGAGAGACAGACAAACAGACAGACTGACTGACTGACTGGCTGAGAGACAGACAAACAGACTGACTGACTGACTGACTGAGAGACAGACATACTGACTGAGTACTCTAACACTCTGGCACATGCACATTGAAGGTTAAAAGGATTACTTTGTGACTAAAGGGACATGTACTTGTATATGAATGAATTTTATTATAATGTAATGTTTTAGGCATTGTTTGCGACTAGTTTGGATCACACAGTGCAAAAATTTCTTCTAGAAGATTCTCAGAAGGGGTAAGAACCAGTATTTTAGAACATAATTAGCCATTCTCTTTAGCATGTAATAAGCTTTGCAAATACAGCTCTACTAATATATTTTCGAGTATGTTTTGTTGTTGTTGTTGTTTTGGGCCTTTGTTGTTGTTTTTGGTTTTGTTTTTACTATTAGACTCTTACAATGTGTAGATATTACAGTTATATGCTGAACTCAGTTTCTGAAATTGCAATTTTTAATTATATGGCATGTTCTTTGCAGTGTGTCATCTCCTCCTCCAGATGACACTTTGGCTGATCTTTTGTCCTGCAATGGAGCTTTTACGGTATTTGGTTGTTGTTGTTGTTGTTGTTATTGTCATTGTGGTTGCTGTATGTTACTGTTGTTGTATAGGTGTAATTTGTTGTGATGTGTTCATTGATTATTTTATTACAGTCATTTAAAGTTCCTGTGAAATACAAAGAAACAGCCATGGCTATTTTGAGAAAGGTTAATTTTAATTATTGGTTATTGTATGCATTTTTTTTTATGCAAAGCAAGAAAGATTCTGTGCAGTATCATACACTGTAGTGAGTATATATACTTCAACTTTGGCTCTTGTAATACATTGTTTTTATTCTACTCTGACTTCAAGTATAAATATATTCTTGTATACTTTCTGTAGCAAGTACCACAGTCTCATAATTCAGAAGCCGCTCACTTTAGCGAAGTGAAGCGCGGAGTTGCCTTCATTCTAGACTGGCTGCACCTGTTCACTCCAGCTTGCTTAGTCTACACATCACGCCGGGTAAGCCAAGAGCTTTGGTTAATACATTTCTTAACTAACATACATGTGTGTGGATATATTCTTGTCTTTCAGCTTATATCGTGCGTCCATTACACATCACTGCCATCAAAGGTTAGGATTATTGAACATGGCAAAGTTATGTTACTTGCATATTAGTACATCTTATGTTCTAATTTCAGATTTTGAAAAGATTAATGCAGCACTCAACCACTGAGAATATTATGCTCGTAGAAATGCTGCTGCTACTCAGGGTATGTGTTGCATCGTTTTAAAGGAACTTTTTTTCTAGTTTGTTGTTGTTGTTGTTTTTAAGTCTTTTTGTTTCTTACAGGCTAATTTTGGTACAGAACTATGTGATGAAAATGATGAAATTAATCTGCGGCAGAGGTATGTTGGCGCTCCAAATGTGTGTGAACGACTAAAAGTGAGAATTATCCAAGTACTAAATTAGGGAAGGCAATTGTTTTAATTAGTTGTTATTAGTTGTTCAGAGTTATTAAGTAGTCAACTGATGCTACATCTGGCATCCTGGACAAGCAGCTTTATGAATTTTTTGAGAGGCATAGTGACACGGTTTAGATAATTCTATAGTTAGCTGTTATTTGTTGGACTATACACACGTCAATAAACTTTAATTCTTATATAATGTTTCGACCAAGTTTGCTGGTCTTCTTCAGGTACAGAAAAACAGCTTAATCTCTTCTGTCATCATCAATTTTTTTTTTTAATTCCAAAATTTTGATTTATAGTAGATAGTCAGATTATCAAACTGGACGTAAATTTTCCTTTCATTATTCAATATAAACAGCATCAGTGTGTGCTGTACTGGTTGTCATACTGAGTATAGGTCAACTCATATCCTGTGTCCACTAGTTACTGTTGGCAGATAGAATAACTACTGTTATACCTGAAATATCAACAACTTAAATTTATTTTGGTTAGGCTCATGATTCTAGCAGATCAGCCGACACTCCCAGATCATCATCGGGCCATCGTGTGGCAGTGGTTCCTGGAGTATTTTCAGGGATACCTCAGTGGGAAGACAGAACAGCTGCAGGAGTTGCAACAAGAGCAGCAACATCTTAGTGGGGAGGAGCTAAGTCATCGTTCAAGTTCTGATCAAGGACTCACTTTGGACATGCAGCTCTTGCAAAGAGCTCTGAGCCCTTCCATTTTCGACTCAGATGGTTAAGCATGTCAGGAAGCATTATATCTAATTGATTCTGTAAATTCTATTTTGTAGATCTATTTCAAAGCAAGTGCAAAGCGCTCTTTCTGTTCAGGACTGGTACTTTGAATAGTAAGTTTGTTGAGCTCTGGGATATAACTTTTTTATATGGCAGAATGTTTTTTGTTTGCTATAAAATACAAATAGGAAGTATAGTACTACTAACTGGATTGAACTTTACTATCAAGTTATGCATTTCCTGATATATGAGCATCTAACTTCATTGCTTCTGTTTTATTTCAGTTTGCTGTGTTTGTACCGACAGCTATATATATAATTTCATATCTGAGGCTAAACCTTGTCAACTTATTGATATTATACAATACATATATATTATTCATTTGATACAGGAGAATACCACGAGTCTGTTGGCTTAGTATTTACGCGAGTGGCACGAGCGTAAATACAGCCAATCAGACAAGTGATATTCTCGGGTATCCAATGGATAATAAATTTATTAGGTACTGCTCATGCGCGAATACCTTGGTAACAAGAAATTTACCTAGGGGGACGTAATAACCCAACGTAATAACCATGAACACAGGTGATATGGAAAAATATTGCCCTAAGCCACATCCTGTTTACTTTAATGCATTTTCTATGTGGCAACAGTTATCAGGCTCTGTTCAGTACCTAATAAAAATATATGTATTTATTGGCAAGTGAGCGAAGCGAGCAAGACACTGTACAGTATAGTGTCAAATTGAGAATCGGGGATATTTGTATAATATATATGTGTGGACATATGTTTGTCATTTGTGCTTTGACCCTCACATATTTTTGTGTTAACTCTGTGTTCGACCCCATTTCACTGAACAGAATCCCCTTGTTTATTGATCACTACCCAAATCATCCAATGAAGTTGAATTGTTTACTGCTTTGAATTATCTTTTGCGGGTGCAGTTAAAACTTAGAAGCTTACTTGAGTTTATTTTTATTTGAATTAGTGGCGATGGTAAGTTATTGTGCTCTTTGTCATAGTTATATGCCTTATGCAACACTGTTGTTCTTACTTGAAAATTTATTGTCCAATAGTGTCTAACCACAAAGGTAAGTCTTGTGTTAGTATGTCCAGTGAACAAGTGCGTGTGAAAGTGTTGTGCGTTACGACTACTGCTTAGCTAAAGAATGGCACATAGTAAATATTTAACAAATACATGTTTTAGCTGCCATTACACAGCTTTTTTGCTACTACAGTAGTAAGCATGTCCTAATATAGGGTTGGGTTCAAACCTGTCGGTAATTCCTTAGAAATGTCTGTTTTGTTGTTTTTAAGTCAAACAATTACGGTGAGTGGCTACTGTGGCACTGAAACCCCTTTACCTTACATACGTAGTTGGAGTTTTAGAAGTTGAAATTTATTATACAACAGTATTTATGTTTATGTAGCCTAACTCTGGAGGCTCATCATTTGTGCTCAAGCATACCATAGTTATGTACTGAACAGGGCCTAATACCTGTTGCCACATAGGAAATGCATTACAGCAAACAGATGAGGCTTAAGGCAATATTTTCCCATATCACCTGTGTTCAGAGTGATCACGTTGGGTTATTACATCCCCCACGTTATACAAGTGTTTTGCACACATTGGATACCGTAGCATATCACTTGTCTGATTGGCCGTACTTACGCTCGTGCCTGTGGCACTCGTGTAAATACTAAGCCAACAGATTCATGATATCCCCCTGTATCAAATGAATAATATATATATATATATATATATATATATATACAGGTGCTGTTTGTGAATGACAGTAAATTGTCTGGAACATTAATGCTCACATACTCATTGCAATAGAAATTATTTGCTAGACATATACTTAGTACAAAACACAGCAGGAAAATTTCAAGATCATCACTAAGAATCATTTACTTTTCTTTCTCTCTCAGTTGACTTTAATACATGCTTACTCTCACAATGCTGCATTTATTTATGCCTTTCACGATCTGCTAAATATTGCAACTCATTGTACAAGTATTGCATAAATTAGGTGCCAACACTGTAGTCCTGCTGCATTATAGCAGCTAAATGTATTACAAGTATATATTTGTTTTTGTTTTTCAAATTAACTTTTTTATTAACCTAATTAGCTGCTATCTGAATTAAAATGTTTAAAAACATGTTTAGATTAATACTTATTTTATTGGCCAGATGTTTTTCCACCCATTTTCTTGTTTTGATTAGTCAACTAACCTTGTCATTAATATTAAGGCTAACAGTGAATTGGCTTCGTCTTGTACTATTACAAACATTACTCAGATTATTTGTCCCAAATTGTTCAGTAAAAAAAAAAAAAAAAAGACAACTGTTATGTTAGACATCCATAATTAGCTATTTCATGAGCATAGTAAATGTGTCTCTCTATAATTATATTAGGCATCCAGACATACATCACATGTAGATCACATGTATGCAAGCATTTTAATAGACAGTGGAATTCTAAATTTCTGATTGCACAAGGCAAATTTTGCGAGCATTGGTTATATGATGTCTATACAGTTTCTTGTCTCAGCCAAATTTGCAGACAGCATAAAAAATACTAAATAATATTGAATATTTGTGACCTGTTTAGGTGGTGGTGACTTTGGTCCAGCCAGTGTTCGTGACATGGTGGTTCATTTGTTGAAGCAAGTGAACTGTGGTGTACTGGGCAGGCCTGTGCTGACACTGTACAAGACTCTGTATTCTCAGTATGCATTCCATGACGTTCATGTTGCACAGAACAAGGAAATAGAAAGGTAATTGGTCTACGAACTAGCATGAGACTAGCAAAGGTATTTATTCCTTTACAGTGTATTCTCTCTCTTTCTCTCTCTTGCTCCTTCTTAGTCTTTATCACACTTCCACTGTTATTGTTGTTATATTTTTTTTCTCAAAATGTTGCATGTTAAGCATGAGCCAAGTAGCCTAGTGTCAGTACAGTGACGTCAAGAATGTATCACTAAACTGCTTGCACAATAAGCAACATTTGCATAAATGAAAAAAAAAAGAGAATGAATATACTGTGCATATGTGTATATATATATATATATATATAATATATACAACATTCATATATAGATAATTATATATACAATTTTCTATATCATGTTATTGCTATGATTCCTCCTTCCCCTCTTTTGTCGCCCCTTCCCCCCCTCTCTCAGTCTCATCCTTGATTTAGTTTTGAAAGATCCAAGACTCATCCCAATCACCATTGATTTTATCTCGCTAGTAAGAAGGAAAAGTTCTGAAGGGTAAGTTTTTTTTTGCCATGCACGGACATATGCTATGTATGTGTTTATTTGATTTAATTTGAAGCACGACCAGTCCTCTGCCACTGAATGTGATATCCGAAATGGTCCAGTTCTTGACAACTAGTCAACTTCCCCAACTTCTGGCCAATATTGATCTGTACTTGAGTTTTTTCAAGCATGCCATGTCATACTCCTTCATTAATCCTGTGGTAGGTTTCAGCAGCTTAGACTGAACTAGAAAACAGAAAAAAATATCTGATAAATCAATGTTTTGGTTTGGGTCTTATTAGAATACGGTTAATTGTTTGTTCAGTGAAAGATTAGATCCGTTGGTTAACATTAACAGATGGAAGAAGAACTGGGACAAAAATGATTAATCCATAATAATGAGTGAGGTGATTATGAAATTAAGATAATTGGTCCACGTTTACTAAGCATAACTGCAAACTCAGTAAATGAGAAATTTGTATAGTTAACAACTTTAAGTCATGTGATTGCAATGTGATGCATGAACAGGTAAAGAGGTGGCAGTTACTCAGAGGATCATTAGAGCTTTTAATTAAGTTTAGATGAGTTTAGACAGTTCAATTTTTAATTGCAACCAACTCAACTTGGGCATAGTATGGGCCCAGAAGGGATCTCACTTCATCTGTATTCATAACAGTTACTGCTGGCCTAGTTTGTTGTTTTATTTTTGTGGCTCAAATGGATTATATTACTTCTACACCTTAAGCTAACTCACAACAACAAAAATGAAACTGGATACCAAGAAAGACAATCTAATACACCATTTACAAACAGTAAATTAAAGTAATCCAAATTACATTCGTTTGTAGTTAATACTTTCATCTTGAGTTTTCGAGTAATATTCTTCAGCATAGTGGTAGACATTGCACAGCTCATCTCTCTGTCTGTACCGGTACTTTTTAGCCACATACAAGTACCCAATGAAGGCAATGATCCACACAGCTATAGACATTATATAATAATAAACTCCACAACTTGGGAATGAGCCAGGAATATAAGAGAATGGTAATATTAGCACAACTGCCAAAAACTCTGATACACCTCTTATAGCAAAGGAGAGGCCCAGAAGCATCCCTTTCATAGAGTGAGGGCTCTGAGAGCAGATGAACTCATTGAGAGCTGCATAAATGACCACATTAGAGACGGAGAATAATATTCGTTGAATGACCACAGGAGAGATGTTTTGAGGTAGGGAACTAAGCGGTTCACTGAACATGCAAGTGTCTGCATGACCGGTAAGATGGGAGGTGATATCCATCACCAAAGTGCAGATCAAAGACATTACCCTTAGCACCATCCCAAGTCCCATTCTTGTAAGCATTCCCGGCAAATGAAAGAAGATACAGGGCTGCACCAGCCACAAGTAGGCGGGAATGCCGATTACTACTAATATTGAAGACAGCATTCCACCTTGTATTAAATATTTCTTGGCTGGGCTATTCACTGAAGTGAAATCACTTCTTGATTCATTGTAATACTCGGATACGTGTGTTGAGTAATAATATAACAGTGGGTCCACAGCCACATTTAGGAATTGAGTAGGCATCAATACAAACAGAACTTTCAAAATTCCAAAAAACACCTTCACATCTTCCACTTCTTCTGTGGTGAATGGTCCACCATATTTGCTTTTGCCAAGGTCAAGCCCTCTGGGAATCTCATCTTCATGGTAAGTAAATGCGCTTCGTTGAAGTGGAACTTTGTGAAGGCGAGAAAACTTGGACACTTTGTAAACTAGTTTGTAGGGATTGAATTTAGCAGTGTCCATGAGGAACCACTGAGGATGACGAGCAGCAGTTATCAGTGACACAACCAGGATTACCATGGCTATGACTGCTGGAAGGAACAGGATTATTGCCAAGGATGTAGTTATGGATAGAATTGTTTGGAATGCTTCAAAGACGATATACCAAAGGACTTGGCTGATCAAAAAAGCCAAGTAGTAGACCCACAGAAACCAGTAGATGAAAAGGCTTTGGTGGGAAGCTGGAGAGTCGTGGAGCTGGTCCATTCCGAACTGCACTATGTTGGACACGAGTCCTATGAAGCTCGCAGTCAGTAGCAATGTGGGGAATACTGCCAGTGAGAATATAGCTGTGAAAATTTTCCCTTTCAAGGAATAGTGCAAGATGCCCAGGATTAGAATCGAAAATATCAAAGCCATTGCAAGCACAAGAGAGGCAAAGAGGAGATAAAGGCTTTTAGTAACCATTTTATATCGGCCTATCTTTGTGTCTGCCAGAAATCCAGCAATAGGAAATAAACAAAGAACGACTGCATTGATAGCATAGATACCCACGAGAGTGTCAATAGGAGAGTTGGACAGATAGTTGGCTGGCTGATAAGCTAAGATATAGATGAGATAAATGACAAAGACCCAGAGTAGAGCCAGAAGAACTGATTTAGAACTGACACACTTTGATGTCCTGTGATATTTCCCACAAAATCCTGAACACTTGGTTGGTGACATGGCTATAGACAGAACTTAGCTTCTGTTCTACAAAATACTTTCTTTTCCCCCCTATTGAGAATTACTTAGCCAATTTTTTTTTTGGCAGTGTTATACGCTGTGTTGTTTACTCTGAAACAGTTTAGTTAAGAATGTCTAAACAGAAACTTGTTTGGACATGCAACACTAAACACTTATGCTTACTGTTTTCTTTCTTGATTGTCATTAGAAGGCAACACCATCACGGCCATTCATTGGCTTTCAGTATACTTTTGTTTTAACTTCATAACTTGTGATTGCTAATAAATTCTGTATTCCTTGAATAGATCAAAGCTTCAAGCTTCTGCTGTATGAACTGTTTACATTATTTTGTTCAATGTAACTATTTCCTAAGATGTATCAATCACTTTTGTGTGAAACAAGAGGCAGGTACATGGTATATATAAATGCATACTTAATTATAACATTGCAACCTTCCTTAATTAGGCACAGCATTAACTCTTGTTAACTAGTGATGTACTTGAGCACAAAAATGGTGAGCGAGCCTAAAACTACACTATTGTAAACATTTGATTTTAACGACTAAAACTCAAGCTATAAAAAAATAGTCGAATTTTTTAAATTATGTATATACGGTAAAGGGGATCCAATGCCATAGTAACCACTCCCCGCAACTGTTTGAATTGAAAGGGAAAAAAAAAACGGCAAAAAAAAATCACTTTTTTTAACGTTTTCTTTTTTGATTTTCTTTAACTAATAGTAGTTGCAATGCACAATACTTTCACACAACTGAACATAATAACATAACACAAAACTTACCTTCGTGCTTAGTCTAGTGGACAAGTAAGTACTGTTGAGTAGGGCTTATAACAAATAGCTATTAACATACTACCGCCACTAACTCGAATAGAAACAAGTTTTAGAGTTTTAGTTGCACCGCAAAAAAAACTCAAAGCGGCAAGTAAGTACTGTTGAGTAGGGCTTATAACAAATAGCTATTAACTTACTACCGCCACTAACTCGAATAGAAACAAGTTTTAGAGTTTTAGTTGCACCACAAAAAAAACTCAAAGCGGCAAACACTTCAATTTCTAGGACGATACGGATAATGATAAATAAACCAGAGGATTCTGTTTAGTGAAGTTTGGGACGGGGTCGAACACAGAGCTAACTCAAAAATATGCAAGGGTCAAAGTACAAAATGACATACATACGTCCACACACATATATATATAAACAAGCTCTCAGCTACGATAAAAAATAAACCAGTGTTATTATTTGTAATTTTAGCCAACAAATATGGAATTACTACTTACCTCAATTTCCTGAGTATTGATAACTTCTGTAGTATCAAATTGAAGTTACTTTGACCATCTGAATTACCTTGAATTCTTGACAAGCTCTCACCTACAAAAACAAAAGACAATCAATTTTAGAACACAAATACAAAATTACTTTCTTACCTCATTTTCTTGAGCAGTGGTGACTTTTGTAGTACCAAATTTGAGCCAATCTGACTATTTGAATTTACCAGTCACTGTTGACAAGCTCTTAGCTACAAAAAAGAAAGGCCAGAGTTAATTTTGCATATTTAGCTAACAAATATGGAATTACGTACTTACCTCAGCTTCCCTCGAAAAGTAGTAGCTTCCTTAGCATTAATACTACGGCATTCTGACTACCAACGGCTCTTGACAACCAACAACCGGCACTCCCTATCCCCCCCCATAAAACGGCGAAGTTTTGAAATTGAGTCTGGAAAAGGGTCTTCAATGCCATAGTGAGCACAAATGGCGAGCGAGCCTGATAGTTAGGTAACATAAAAATAAGTATTGTTACTATGTTTTAGCTTAGTTCATGCAAACACTATAATAGCAGTTCAGCAAACAAATACAAAATCACTCTCTTACCTGATTAATGGTAACTTTTGTAGTATCAAACATCTGCCATACTGATAATCTCAATCACTATTTTGGCTAATTTCTATTACTTAAACCTTGTTGTTCAAATTTGCAGATGTAATAATTGTGCCATCTCTTTATAAAAAAAATTGAACAATAAGGTTTAACTAATTGAATTTTGGTTGTCCATTTAAATGAGTGTGTGTGTGTGTGTGTGTTTGTGTGTGTGTGTGTGTGTGTGTTTGTGTGTGTGTGGATGGAATAAGATTAGTTGGAACTCTAGGCTGTATGACTTGGACTTTTTTAAACATTTTGTCAAATAAGCACCATTGGTGCCAGGAACTTTGGACGACATATGAGTGAGTTAGGAATGCACCTCTTATTCTTATATCATGGAAATAAACAACAAAAACAAAGACAACAGCAACAACAAATAGTAAGCTTAGTTGCAACTCCTGTTCAGAAGTGGCCAAGCACCTACCAGAATAAGGACTTGCATGGTCCAAGTGTATCAAGCAAGCAGTTCCACTTGTGAAAATGCTCACACTAACACATACCTCATGAACTCTATTATTTCATAACCACATTTACCTGCCATTACTTTATGTGACTGCAGATACTTGCACATAACAAAGTATTATGCAGTAAAACTAGCTTTACCTTGTATTGTTCAGAATTAGTATTATCACAGAAGTTGTTGTTGTATTTGTTTTATTAGGTAATATTGCAGCTGCTGGTCCGAATTCTGACTGAAAGTACACTGTGCAGCCAGGCTCCCTGGAAACTGGGAAATTCCCTCATAGAGATATCAGTCACTGCAATGAAAGCCCACCCTACTGAAACAATCTTCAAAGGTAACAGTTGTTTTGAATTGAGACACATCAGTCCTTTCGTGAGTCTTAACTGACCATAACGGCTCCAGGAAGGAATATGCAGTAATGTTACAATGTTAGTGTGTTTACACAGCTTGCCTTGCAACTTGTGTTTACAAAGCTTGTCTCTTGCTACTTCAGGGAAAAATACATTGCACTGTGATACAGTGTTAGTGTTTTATAGAACCTGCCTGGCAAGCCACTTGTTAATAGATTGCAGATAGTCGTACTTGATATTTGATACAAGACATTTTAATTGGATAAAACAGTATGTATGTTGCATATTGAGCAAGTGTTGTTATATTGCTATAAGAGTTTCTTTCCTTGACTGGAGTGAAGTTTCTTCACATGACAACAGTCTGGTGAAGGCATGTTAGGTAGTACAATTTTAAGGTATTTGATGGTCATTAATAGAGTAGTGGAGCCAGTTTCTGAATTGATTATATTTCTGTAGAACTTAATGATAACCCTAAGTATATTTTTACTTTATTTGTTTTAAGATCCATTAAAACACTCATGTTGCAGAAGAAAAATATTCTAGAAATCTTTTGTAAAAATAGTTGTTTTTAAATTAATTTCCCCCCAAATTAATCTACAATAATATTTTTTTTATTTCCAATATTCTTGATTTAGTTTATAACTATTATTGTGGAAAACTTGAAGAAAATTAAAAAAAAATTTTTTCCTGAGTAGCAGACAGTCCAGATCAACGATGTCACGTTGATGAATCCTATTATGTTGTCGTGCTGCAAATTTTTGAGCTTAGATTTATCAGAGATGCTGCAGTTGATGGCCACTCGGTATGGTGATCTGGATGTACGTGATCGAGCAAGGTTTTATCACCAGCTCATGCTAACAGTGTCAGGAGACAAGGTCAGTGTGAAAATACACTTTCCAAAGAAAGAAACACACAAGACATTGCAAAAGCACAAGCTCTGTTGTTGTATTTCTATACATTTGTTATTACAATTTCTACTTATGATGCTAATGAATCCCTTGCAGCTGTCAGCCATCCTCACATTGGCATCAGATTCAGCCACTGGCTCCAGCCTTGCCGATATAGTGGAAGGTATGCTGACCCAGCAATATGTTGATGCCACAGTTTGGTGGGAATTCCTGATTGATAGTATGCCTAGCAATAGTGCTTTATACAAACAACTAATCAATAGTGCTGCAGCAGGCAATAAGAAAAATAAAAATAAAAAAAATGCCATGTCAAAGATTGGCACAGGGTACAAGAATGCATGGCAAAGGTTTGGTAAAGAGTATGATTCCTCATGTGAACAGAAGTTTTATTTATGTTTTTATGTAGTTTATTTTATGCTTACCATTTTGTGGAGTAAAACATTTGATGTCAACAAAATGCAAATGAGATTTCAGGCTAACAAGATATCAAGAGGTGTTTATTACTCTTTCTCACTCTTTAATAGTATGATGTGTAAATTGCCCATTCAAAAATGTATGGGGAAAATCGCCGTTTAATTGAAATCGCACGGGAAAAGTGAAATAGCACGTATTAGTGAAATAGCACGGAAACTAAGTGAAATAGTATGGTTAAGTATGGTTAAGTGTGCATGCATGCAGCTTTAGCCTTGGAAACATACAGTTTGAGTAGTTTCTAGTTGAAGACAATGTCATTCTTTAGTGCAGAAGTTATACCCATATTAGATGTTTTTTTCAACAGATTAGGAGGAGCCGTAGGTCGAAAATGAAATTCCAGTGGAAGTTAATGCTGAAATACGGAGATAGTGAGTGAACGATACAGTGTAGCTATAGTACATTTTTTTTTTTAAAGCTGGCCTACTATTAGCGAGTGATAGCACAGGTAGCCTGTACTATTAGGGATCAATAACACGGTTACACTCATACTAATGCTCGACAGTGCCTGCTCTCAACAGGAGTTTTCTATTATCCTCAAATTTTCCCCCTAAACTGTTTTTTTAATTTTCAGATATGCTGGACTATTATCTGCACCTTTATTTAGTGCATGTATTTACATATGTGTGTATGTATTAAAATGTCTACCATCTGTATTATCTATTTGTAGCTCGCATATCTAATAGTATATTTCCATCAGCACCACCAGTACGCAAACTGGAAGAAGGAAGCTCTTATGTCTGTCTTGAGCCTGTAGTTCAGGAAGAAGACTGGATGGGATACAACGACTCACAGGATAAATCTAAGTTAACTACTATAACAGGTGAGTTTGTTGGTGAGCAAAGTTAGCGAGAAACTATTAGTGGTCTTCAATTAGAAGTCATTTTTACATTATTTGCATAAATTTCAGGATAGTATGTGGTCCTTTTTGAATGTGTGTGCAATGATTCTTGTTGTTGGTTTTTATTTTTTTGTTTTTTTAAATTTATTTTAGTTATTTATTTTTTATTCATTTTAGTTATTAAGCTGTGCTACCAGGGGTTTCTTATGATTAGTTTTTAGGCTTACCAGGGGTTTCAGTTTTTAAACTTACTAGGGGCTTCAACTTTTAGGCTTAACCAGGGGTTTCACTTTTTAGGTTTACTGTTAACCAGGATTGTTTTTTGTTGTTGTTTTTTTTTTTTTTTTTTTTAATGATTATCAGGGGTTTCTTGTGATCCATTAGCAAAGCATTTCTGTGCCACTGGAGACCCTTTTCCAGATACAATACACAATAGACAGCCTAGAGGAGTTTGTTGTCAAACAGTATCTTCAAGTAGTAAGAATGGCATTAAGATTAACTCGAGAAAAAAATTGTAATTGTGTTAGCTATTTTGTCTATATACTTGTACTTTGAACTAATAATTAACTTCAGATAAAAGGAAGCACCAAAGGTACAAAACCTCAGCACTACTTTAAACTAGCTAGCTATTACAAAATCATTTCTCAGACAAAAAAAAAATTGGCGTATATCTAATCAGGTATCAATATACTACAATAAAAATGGTAGATATAAAAGCTATCTGCAGTCATCACAAGAGAAGCTAAACATGCAAAGGATACTTACCAGCAGTTTCAACGTGGAATTCCAGCACTTGTTAACGACTCAGTGTAATGAAACTGCGGGCAGCAAGAAATTATTTGGTCACGTAATTATGCTGTGACAATAGAGGGCAGGGAGTTGGTAGCCTAGGCCTGGGATTTCCCCCTATGGGAAAGTTCCCCCCCCTACAATATTATTACAACAAAATAGTACCATTGCAGTTACATTAAAGCATGATCCAGTGATTATTCTGTTGAACTTGTCTTAAAATTCAGTTAGATGATGTTATAATCTAAAAAAATTTAAAATCTCTCAGTGTAGCTATACTAAATAGAAAGCACAATATCACTTAGTTATAATGTCAAAAAAATTACACTGGAGACGGCAGAACTTCTCAGTCCTTGCAGGACCTTTTGGAGCCCTGGTACTTTCTCCAGTGATTTTGATTCAATATTTCTTGAAGATATCCCTTTAAAAAAAGAGAGCCCATATTGGCAATAGCTTTTCTCTTATGCTTAGTTTGATTACTTTCTTTGCAAGCAAACAAAAAAGTAACTCGGTTTTTACACTTGAAATCCCTCCTCCCCCCTAAAAAATCTTGTATGAAAACCTGGGGGACATTGCCCACAGAAGCTAGTACCTACTCAGAGTGAACTGATTTACATTTTCTCAAAAATCAACCCAAAATTTAAAAATAGCACAATAAATAATCTTAAATTGTTGTTCAGAGTCTTATCAATGGTTAACTCCTAAATCAGGGCATGGCAGAGGGACAAACAAACAAATAGACAGGACAACTACTATAACCCTCTTGCGCATGCATGCTGAGGGTTAGTAAGTCTTATAATAATATTGTGGTAATGTTCAAGAGTGGTTTGAGGAGAATTAGTTTTGGGTACATATATTATATTTGTAGTGGTAAGAATTTTCATGACATTAATTTAAATGTCAATACACGTACTATGGTATTTTGTAGTCTGTAGTAGTAATGTAGTGGTAGGGCTTATAATGTTTTAAAGACTCTATTTAAATACTTTGAGATTGATAGTAGTTGGAATAAAAATGAGGACCATTTATTTTAAGGGAAATTGATTTCATGTTTTTTTGTTTTTGTTTTTTTGTTTTTTCATCGAATGAAGACACTGTATTAAATGATTACCTTCAAGAGCTGGAAAATAGAAATGGCTCCAGTACTCGGCACTTTGCCATTCATCTTACATACAGGATCTGTTTTGTAAGTCTTGAAGAAGCCTGTGGTAGTATATATGATTTTATATACTCACGTGTGTGTATGTGTGTATGTGTATAGATTAAAAAGCCCCAAGGTATATCCAGCACTATCTATGCCCTCAACTTGAGGCTGTCTTCTAATGATTATTACCACACATCTCCAGGTAATGTTGATAAAGAATAGACTGAAGTAATAGAGTTGGGAACTGGAGCAGTGGCATGGGTACACATCTAGATAGCCTGGCAAAAACTGTAATGCTTGTTCTTATTAACAAGTAATAACCCATGGTGTGTGTGTGTGTGTGGGGGGGGGAGGGGGGGGGTGACGGTCCACTTATGACCTCTTATAGCTTATGGGACTTGGATTACAAAATTAAACGTACGTGGTCGTGGTCACATTTATAATAACTACCGACTCCACTCTTGTTAGTTCACTGTGTGCAGTGAGTGCTATGAGCCTTCACTCCAGTGTTGTGTTACACGATGTGGTGTTCTCATACTGCTCTGTTCATGCTGATGTAGGCCAATGATATAGCAATAAACTTCATCAAGCTAGATTGTTTTGTAGCAAATCTGGGGATTGTTAGTACCTATCAGTCTAATGTTTTGTCAGAAATTGAACCATTATTATTATAGTTTAGTCTATAACACGAGTGACTATATTCTAATCTTATTGCTTAACTTTGAAAACTTACACCATTGTGGTGCTTCTTTTTCATTAAAAAAAAAAAAGTGACTGTTTTGGGTTGTTAGTTTTTCTATATTTATTTATTTTCATTGCTGTTGTTGTTCTATAGAAGTGTTTGTTCCATTCTTGACTTTAAGTGAAAATGATTCTGGAGATCAGTCGTCGACTAAAAGTACGTCAAATATGATTTTATTTACTTACATGAAAATGACCTATGATATGTTATTTGCAGACTTAATCACTCTGACGTTTTATCCCAAAGAACCTGTTCCTGCCAGTTTTGAAGTGAAGTAAGATTTTTCTCTTTCAGTCGATAATGTACACTGCATGATATCACAGTCTCTATTACTACATTGTCCATTCTTCATTACTACATACCATCTGTTGCTACATTCATCTACATCTCTCACTCATTATTACTGTGCATCTGGTGCTATATTCTGTTCCCTCCCTCATTATTGCTATTATTTCTGTGCTATTTGAGTGTTTCATCTCTCACTATTACTATCTAGTGCTACATTCAGTTCTGAAGAAGGTGTCACTTATACTACTACACTAGCTCCAGTTGTAGTCAAGTTCACTGACCTGTTTCTTCCCATCTCTAATTCCTTTAGAGAAATGGTAAGTGTGTGTTGGCCCAAGGAAGGTGGAATCAGATAAACTGAAGAGTACATGTTTACATTAGCCTATTGGAGTGTTGGTTAAATTGTTGCTAAATGTCCCATGAAATTCCCATGAGGCCGTAGAGATTTCTTGCCGAATTTCTATAAATTTGAAATTTACCAAGCTATGCCAATCCCTCGCCCCATCCTTCTATGCACTAGTTTTTAATTTGCAATTGTTTTTTAGAGGCTATGAATTCATACTTTTTTTTACATCACGCTATTTTATTATTCTATAGGCATCACCTTCAGTAATTTTTTCTGCACTCTGGAAGTATATTGAGTCCATACAGCAAACTGGGTAATTTTTATTTGAATATTTCTAAATATCTATCTGAAAGAAGCAATTCATTGCTCAGTAGAATGACACTGATGTCTTAATTTCTTACTAATACTGACTGCTACTTTTATTCACTTTGTTGTTGTTTTTTCTTTTAACTTAGATATGTTGTAGAAGGGAAGCATGGTATTCTATCTCAGAAGCACTTGGCCACTGGCAAATCCTCACTGGCTGGCAAAGAACTCATGAAATATGCCATATCCACCACAAGTGAGAAGGAAGGTAATGTCAAGAATGTGGGGGAAGGGGAAAAAAACTTGACCATGGACAGTCCCTGTAAGGACAGGAGTGAGTACAGTAGAATCTAATACTTTGTGAGGGTAGTGTGTAGATAAGGAAGAATTTAATTTTGGGACATTCGTGATATTTTATAGACAAGTTAAAATTATGACAGACTTATAAGACTTATTTTTGATTAATGGTTATATTTGTCTAGCATATTTACATGTCCACTGTGAATTGAATGAAGATTCCAGCATTTAATGGATATGTTGTTGCTTATATTTAAGGGTTAAACCAAAACTTTTTTCCACTATTTGATAAGTGGTACAGTGTGTCTCTCGGGAGTTCAATCTATCTTGTTTATTGTGTTTTTCTTCTCAAAGTTTTTATCACGGGAGCTCACTGAGACTTTAGAATCTTGTACTTTGTCTACTTGCGTACTTATTGGCATAGATTTCTTCTGAGTATTGTATTTATACACACTCACTTCTAAGTTGTTTTTGAGTTTGATTTAATATCATAGAACCACCACACAAGCCACCAGCATTAGTGAATGGCTGTCTTCTGTCTTATATGAAATTTAATTCTTAAACAGAACAGAAAAACAAACCTTGATATGTTAGTTATTTTTTTCATTTTTACAATTTTTTAGACTCCTACAATGTGATGATCTTTGTGCCTCCGGTTTACCACATTCTGTTCAAGCTCACAGCCAATGAGACTTCATCCAATGCCACCATTGCCACGGACAATTGGAGATCTTTACCTTTAGTGAATGATTATCTGCAAACATGTTTTAGGTGACAATTTAACTTAAAACTTTTTTTTTTATATAAACTGACATGTACAGGTAAATAAAATCTTTTTTAATTTTTTCCTCTTTTTTATGAGTTTAAGGAGTGAATTAAATTAAATATTATTTATTTGAATAGATACTGTACTGTAAGTGATAGTAATGATGGGGGCTTTTGGTAATTTTACAGTTATTCTTTATGCTACGTAAAGTTTTCTATTAGTTGTTTTATAGTCATTTTCTTTTTTGCTGCACAGAAAATAAAAATCTTGATTATCTTGGAAACAAGTGTAGGTAGCTACTCTGCATTTGTGTAAAGAAAGTGAAGTATGTCCAAAACTAAGCAATGGTGTTATCGCAATTGTTCCTTGAAAAGCCCTACCTGTCAGGCAACACCAATGTGTGTATGTATTGAGTTTAGCCTACCAATTGTTTTTGTTCTTAGTAAAACAACTCCTTGTGTTGTTTTTCTCACTAGTACTACTTCTTTTAGTGGGTACTCCAGCCAGTAAGTGCCACAAACATGTTACCTAATAGTTGATTTTAGGAGCAATGACCAAACCAGTGTTAGTGTTCCAACCTTCAGAAAACGAAACTCATGAAACTATCTCTGATGTAGCTGAATTACTGCATCATGTTCATGTCTAATACGTTCCCATTACCCAACTAAGCCTACCATTATAAGAATATTTGACACACAAATTTTCAAAAAGCAATTGGATTTTGATTTCCCCACTCAAAAAATTAAAAAGTGTAGCTACCATCTAATAAGTTTGTGAAATTGAAAAGACACTAAATCAACTAAAAGGGTTCAAGGTTCGTCAACTAGCACCGATGGCTTGTCTCCATATTCATTGAGCTGTTGCATGAGCTTGTTGTTCCACTTCTGTAAGTTGAACAACACCATGTAGATGCCTAATGCCAGGAAGACCATCATCAGAAATATGCTCAATACCTTTGAACAAAAATACATATCAATTGTTGCTTCACAAGTTAGTGAAATGTTTAGTATCAAGTTTACTACTTACAGCAGCTGCTGAAAATGATTGAGTTGGCACACTTTCAAACTGTGTAAGGTTATTGGCATCCACAGCACGCAGAGCAATGCTGCTTGATATGAGCAGTGCTAAGAATATAGCACCGCTGATTGCAACATCCTGTAAACAACAAATATTAAAGATATCTCTACTCAGGACCATTAGCTACTCTAACCTTAGTGTTGTTTCACTTACCACTGCAAATGCCACTGCAGAATATGTGTTGATGATCTTGACATTCATGAATCTTACCAGCAAGATGGTAATCTCAATGAGCATGCTCATTAGGGATAAGAAGATCAGGAATTGAATAGATCTTACTCCATTGGTAAGCAATGGTAGACCAAGTGCTATTATTGGATGATCAGTCGCAATGCTAGCAGAAATGAGGACACATAGTGAAAGCACCTGCAGAATTAAGCACCATGAGGACAAGATGGAAGCCTTGAATTACATGCAACTTACTGCTGAAGATACTCTTAACTCAACTTCTATGACACCTGGTCCAAACTTGACCAAGGCCAGACTTGGCCTAATGTTGAGCTGTTGTGGTAGCATTCCATTGATGATAGTGACAATGTTCTCCATGGCCATGGTGAAATAATCTCCTGTGATGAACTATATTAGTAAGGTAATAGGCACCCTTCTTTATAAAAGTCAATCTGCTGCAATGTGAAAGTCATCAGGTATAATGATAACATTTGGGAAGCTCTTGTTTTTTATTTACATTGCAAAAGATATACCCAAGTTGCCCACGTGTGCATACTTTAAAACCTTACTGGCTGACTTGAACAGCTACATGTGAGCTGCTGTTGGTCGCGCGTCATTATGAGTCATCACTACGCCGAACGAGGGCGTGGAAAACGGTGCGTTTTGGAACCTTTTGTAACCTGCGATAGTTTAGTTGTGCGGCGAATCATGGCTCAGAAACGCTCCAGAGGCTCTCCTACGTTCTCGATACCAACTGAACTGAGCAAGAGAACGCCTAGGAGATTTCTGCATGTTTCACAGCATGCAAAGAGAAGACTGAGGATGCCAGTGAGAAGTGAACCCATTGCAGTTGAGGTTGCTGATGACAGGTGAGCTTAGTTTGTAATATAAAACAATAAACTAGGCAACAGTTTCAATAAAGATATTCAACAGTACCATAGATACATCCAAGCATAATGCCTGGAGCATGGCTGAAATAAAAGCTCTTGTGCAGTATGTGCTGCAGTGCAAGGAGTTGGAGTGGCCAGCCCATCACAGAATGGAATTTTGGAATAGGGTCAAATGTAGCTACTCTATAATTTGGCCAAAGGAGTGGGTACTAATCGGATGGATGAATCTGAATCAAGATTCCCAGTGACTAGGATGCCCATGGGGCTTGTGGAATACACAACCAATTTCTTTGTAGCAGATGACCTCTATGCGGTATGTCTAGTGCTTCTAAATTTTACGAATGTTTAATTACATTTTTATTTTAGGTCCCCCATTGTCCTAAAGACTATAGATCATGGCTTCAAACTATGTACTGTAATTTTGGACAGAAGTGGGCAAAACTTCACCATGGACCAATGTGGAGTGTGGCTAGCTCATTTCATGTTTCACACGAACATGAAAGACACACAATGACGGTAGATTTGCTTATAGAATTAATTTTATTGTTATTACTAAGGTTTCTTACCAGGCTTTGGTGAATATTCCATCTCCATCTGAGAGTACACTGAGACGGGACATTGCAGCTAGCAAGATTAGCCTTGATGCCCGTATTCAGGTTGGTGTAATTTAAGCAATGGGCAGCTTTTAGCACACTATACACATAACTGGTTGCAGCAGCTATAAACTTACATATGGCAGGAGGTGTTAATATGTCACCTTCCTGCCCCCCCCCCCCCTCTAAGTTATTGATTATTGCAGCACCATGGTACCATTTTTTCTAGTTCTTGGATACTGACAGCAGAATGTTACTCATCAGTTGGTGCACTTACACTAATGTCATATTATGGCAACAGTGTTAATATTTGCCAACAGACTTGGGATATTCCACATCCGATGATTAAAGATAGGCATACTTATTACATACTGTTGTGTTTAGGTTTCAGTACTAGATGAAGCTGCTCGTGCACATCCCAATACATGGTGGTGGATAAAAGCTGATGGTGCAGACCTTGGTCAGTGGACTTGGCGAATCTGTAGCAGGAGCATGGAGTGGAGATGTAGACTTGGCTGATGACAATCTCATCAAAGCCAAGGAAAGTCATCAAAGAAGACTTGATTTCATTAATGAATTAGGCAAGGCAAGACAAGATATCCTGGAAGTTGCAGAGGATCTATCGATGGCAGAGCAGGCCATTGTTCAAGATGTTGACTTCATCAATACCAGTAAGTTTTCTTAGCTCTGTGAAAATTTAATGTATAATTTTAAATTGTACAGAGCTAGCCAAGACATCAAGAAACTACTCTGACAAGCAAAAAGAAGGAAAATCAGCTGAGAAAGTTTTGCTTCAGTTGGCTTGGGAAGTTCAGGAATTAGAGAGTCTAAATGAAAATGAAAGGAAGATCATTTTAGAATGTGGAAACATGAAGGCCAAGCGACTGCAGCCAGGCTATGATGTGATTACTGACAACTTTGCAAGACAGTTATCTTCCTTACGACAAAGTATTTTGACATTTGTCAAGCAAGTAGTGAAGTACAAGTGCACACCAGCAACACATATTCTGGTTATAATGATTAGTCCTGAGGAGCGCAACAGCAAGCCTTATGCTCTTCAGTGCTTGGGCATATACCTCTCTTGGAGACATGGCTGTTCGTCAGATTTGGGATGAAGTAGTAAAAGCAATGATTGGATGAGGAATGAGAGTAGCTGGTAAATATATAGCTATGTGGATATCACAACCTAAGTAGTAGGTTTTTTGTTTGTTTGCTATCTTATAGGATTTGCTACAAATGGAGAATGGAATTCTCTTCGATCTAAGGGATACAAAAGACCCCTGTCAATTTTTGAGATTAAATCTTCTGTACGCAGCAAGTATCAGTCTCTATCTCAGGGCAAGCTTATGGAAATGCTTACACCAATCAGTAAGTGTAGCTATATTAATGGCACTTGCTCCCATTTTATTATTTTACAAGCAATCAGCGCTTCTATGAAGAAGAAATGCCTAGCTTTAATGAGCCCAGAAGCAGACCTAAGCGAGAGAGAGCACCAAGACGTGAACTACTTGCTGGCAATGTTGGTCGCAGAGCATCTTGCAAGTACATCTTGATAATTTTGCTCTTTCATAGACCCAATATATTTAAAAACTACAGAATAGGAACTTATAAAGATTCTGCAGGTGCATCTGAACCTTCATCAACCTCTGATAGAATATATTCCATGCCTTCACTGTGCATACCTGCCTCATCCACTTCACTCGAATCTTCTATACTACTTGTATCTTCTGGTGCACTTGCATTTTCTTCCTCATCAATGTACCATAAATTCCATTTCCAAATCACAAATACTTTTTCCTCCAACAATTTCAGCTCACATCTACACATCTATCAAATTCATTTGATTCAATCAGGAAGGCATTGGTATACCCACCGCAGAGTTTCAAAATAGAAGTGTCTTTTAACTCTCCAGCAGTAGCATCCTGCATGAATCCATCCTACACATCACTATCGTTTAAGAAACATTATTATATGTTTTATCTTAACTTGAAAAACAGGAAAGCTTGGAATTGTGTAGCTAAATGACTCTTTAAGGCTCTCAGGTTGTATGAATGTATGCTTCCGTATCTCTTCTCCACACTCCCGACAAAGCGCCATTGCAACGTTAAATAATTCGTTTGCTATCGTGCGCGCATTAGTATTCTCTCAGTCCAATGAAATTATTGTCACGTGACTAATGACGTTACTTGACGCGCGACCAACCACCTCTGGCTCTGGCTGCAGAAATTATTTGCTCACGTGATTATGACGTGACGCTAGGGGGCGTTGCCCATAAAAGCTGGTACCTACGCGGAGTTGAAAGCTTCGCTTTTTCTCAACGAATAGCCCGAAATCAAAAACAAGTAGCACAACTAGTGGCTAGTGGAGAAAAAAAGTTCCCGGCGTGCACGTTGAAAGGGCATACGTTCCATACATACATACGTATATACATACTAGTGGTGTGCATAAAATGTTACTATTTTTAGCTTACTTCATGCAAACACTATCATAGCAGTTATGACATTTTATTTCAGCAAACAAATACAAAATCACTCTCTTACCTGATTAATAGTAACTTTTGTAGTATCAAACATCTGCCATTCTGATAATCTCAATCACCAGTAACTCTTGAACAAGCTCTCAGCTACGATAAAAAATAAACCAGTGTTCTACTTACCTCATTCTTGAGTATTGATAATTTCTGTAGTATCAAATTGAAGTTACTTTGACAAACTGAATTACCTTTAATTCTTGACAACAAGCTCTTGTCAACTTAGGTATCCTTGTTAACTTAATTGGTGACAGCTTAGTAGTAGCTGCCACCAGAGTTACAACCTATTAGTCTTAGCAGGCCCGTAGCCAGAGGTTCGCATTGGGGGGTTCGGATTTTAAGACGCAAAAAGCCACACCTACTTTTGTTTTTACAATACTAAAAAACAAAAGATAAGTGCACTAGGTATTCTACTTCAAAATTATAATTCATTAAACACTGTTGATATTCGAGAGAAAAGTGGTATTATTCTCGAGTAACCACTTCTAAACACTACGGTGAGCTGTATATAAACAGTGCATCATTAATATGCCTATTCATACTACAAGTTATTTAGTAGTACGGCGTGTAAACTGTCAGTTCGAAATGTATTGGAAAAATAGCTATAACTAAGTGAAATAGCACGGGACAAAGTGAAATGTCACGGTAGCTTAAGTAAGAGTAAGTGCGCAAACATGCAGCTCTAATAGCACGAACAACGCGATTAAAATAACACGAGGCAAATCGGAGTCCTATTTCAATAGCTTTGCGAGCGCTACTTGATCCTTAATAGAACAGGTTAACCGTGCTATCACTCGCTAATAGTAGGCCAGTTTTTTTTTATTCATTTGCAGTGTAGCTACACTAGATAGTGCACTTACTATTATTCTTACTAAAGTGCATTACGTTACACTTTATAAAGAATAGATGTAACGTAGCAAGCTTAACTCATGCCGATATGAGAGCGAAATTTTGTATCCAAGGAGCTGAATGTTTATTAGGTCACTTGAACTCAGACTAGGCCAGAAACAGCAGAGAATTCAAGCGCAGGTTCAGTTGAAAAGATTCCAGAAGTTTTATGTGGGGTGTGGCTTAAATATTTACTTCCGGTCACTCTAAAGGGGGGTTCGTCCGAACCCCTCATGGCTACGGGTATGGTCTTAGGCCAATGAATTTACTTAACCCAAGAAACACTTCAACAAATTAAAGTAAGGTTACAATTGAAAACTGGACATGCGCTCAGCCACAGTATAGCAAACTTAGCACATGCCCAGTGTCTAAAAGATGCATGACATAGAACACACATTCTTGACGCCTCACTCTTCTGTAATTACATAAAACAACACATTCCTGTCGAACGACAATACAATAATAACACTGTTCTGTTCTTGTGCCCTCTCACAGCTCTCACCTACAAAAACAAAAGACAATCAATTTTAGCACTCCAATACAAAATTACTTTCTTACCTCATTTTCTTGAGCAGTGGTAACTTTTGTAGTACCAAATTTGAGTCATTCTGACTATTTGAATTTACCAGTCACTGTTGACAACAAGTTCTTAGCTATAAAAAAGAAAGGCCAGAGTTATTTTTGCATATTTAGCTAACAAATATGGAATTACGTACTTACCTCAGCATCCCTGGAGTAGTAGTAGCTTCCTTAGCATTAATACTTTATGTGCTTACATATGTTTTTCAGAAGTAGCGATAGCTCTCTTAGTACTGACTACAGGTGGCTCTTGACAACTAACAAGCCGCACTTAGCCAAAAAAGGCGAAGTTTTGAATTTAAATCTGGTAAAGTGTCTTCAATGCCATAGTAACCGGTCGAATCAACTTTTTGTTTCTTGAAAAGCAAGCATTTTTGCAGGAATTTTCTCACAATTTGGAGCTTAAGTATAAAATAAGGCCTACTTTATGCTGTAGTTTCAGAATAAACTGGGGTCAAGCCTAAAAAGCCGTGTTTTTTAAAGAAAAAAGTCCCAGCGCGCGTTTAAAGGGCATACGTACCATCCATACATACTTATACACATATATACATACTAGTGGTGTGCTTGAGCACAAATGGCGAGCGAGCCTGATAGTTAGGTAACATAAAATGTTACTATTTTTAGCTTACTTCATGCAAACACTATCATAGCAGCTATGACATTTTATTTCAGCAAACAAATACAAAATCACTCTCTTACCTGATTAATGGTAACTTTTGTAGTATCAAACATCAACCATTCTGATAATCTCAATCACCAGTAAGTCTTGAACAAGCTCTCAGCTACGATAAAAAATAAACCAGTGTTATTATTTGTAATTTTAGCCAACAAATATGGAATTACTACTTACATCATTCTTGAGTATTGATAACTTGTGTAGTATCAAATTGAAGTTACTTTGACTATCTGAATTACCTTGAATTCTTGACAACAAGTTCTCACCTACAAAAACAAAAGACAATCAAGTTTAGCACACAAATACAAAATTACAGCAGTGGTAACTTTTGTAGTACCAAATATGAGCCAATCTGACTATTTGAATTTACCAGTCACTGTTGACAAGCTCTTAGCTACAAAAAAGAAAGGCCAGAGTTAATTTTGCATATTTAGCTAACAAAATATGGAATTACGTACTTACCTCAGCTTCCCTCGAGAAGTAGTAACTTCCTTAGCATTAATACTACGGCATTCTGACTACCAACGGCTCTTGACAACCAACAACCTGCACTCCGTATCCCCCATAAAACGGCGAAGTTTTGAAATTAAGTCTGGAAAAGGGTCTTCAATGCCATAGTAACCGGTCGAATCAACTTTTTGTTTCTTGAAAAGCAAGCATTTTCGCTGGAATTTTCTCACACTTTGGAGCTTAAGTATAAAGTAAGGCTTGCTTAATGCTGTAGTTTCAGAATAAACTGGGGTCAAGCCTAGAAAGCCGTGTTTTTTGGAGAAAAAAGTTCCCCACGCACGCGTTTAAAGGGCATATGTACCATCCCACATACATACATATAACATATACCCAATTTTGCATTATCCACCCCTAATACTGTCTCGCTCGCTTCGCTCGCCAACTAGTGGTATGCTTAAGCACAAATGGCGAGTGAGCCTGATAGCTAGTTAGGTAACATAAAACTAAGTATTGTTACTATGTTTTAGCTTAGTTCATGCAAACACAACAATAACTTTTTATTTCAGCAAACAAATACAAAATCACTCTCTTACCTGATTAATGGTAACTTTTGTAGTATCAAACATCTATCTCAATTACCAGTAACTCTTGAACAAGCTCTCAGCTACGATAAAAAAATAAACCAGTGTTATTATTTGTAATTTTAGCCAACGAATATGGAATTACTACTTACCTCAATTTCCTGAGTATTGATAACTTCTGTAGTATCAAATTTAGCTTACTTTGACTATCTGAATTACCTCGAATTTTTGACAACAAGCTCTCAGCTACAAAAACAAGACAATCAATTTTAGCACACAAATACAAAATTACTTTCTTACCTCATTTTCTTGAGCAGTGGTAACTTTTGTAGTACCAAGTTTGAGCCATTCTGACTGTTTGAATTTACCAGTCACTGTTTACAACAAGCTCTTAGCTACAAAAAAGAAAGGCCAGAGTTAATTTGCATATTTAGCTAACAAATATGGAATTACATACTTGCCTCAACTTCCCTAAGCGTTTTCGCAGGAATTTTCTCACAGAATAAACTGGGGTCAAGCCTAAAAATCCGTGTTTTTTGGACAAAAAAAAAGGAACCCGCGTGTGCGTTTAAGGGGCATACGTACCATCCATACATACATATATATATATAACATATACCCGATTTTGCATTATCCACCCCTAATACTGTCTCGCTCACACTGCTCGCTCACCATGTACGGCATTCTGACTACCAATGGCTCTTGACAACCAACAAGCGGCACTCCATATCCCCCCCAAATGGCGAAGTTTTGAAATTACGTTTGGAAAAGGGTCTTCAATGGCATAGTAACCGGTCTCAGCAACTTTTTGTGTCTTGAAAAACAATGGTTTTCGCCGGAATTTTCTCATACTTTGGAGCTTAAGTTTAAAGTAAGGTTTGTTTAATGTTGTAGTTTCAGAATAAACTGGGGTCAAACCTAAACTTGTTTAATGCTGTAGTTTCAGAATGAACTGGGGTCAAGCCTAAAAAGCCGAGTTTTTAGGAGAAAAAAGTTCCCCGCACGCGTTTAAGGAGCATATGTACCATCCATACACACACATATATATACTATATATACTAGTGATGTGCTTGAGCACAAATGGCGAGCGAGCCTGATAGATAGGTGACATAAAACTACAGTATTGTTACTATGTTTTAGCTTAGTTCATGACACTATAATAACCCTATACAAAATCACTCTCTTACCTTATTAATGGTAACTTCTGTAGTATCAAACATCTGCCATTCTGATACCAGTAACTCTTGGACAAGCTCTCAGCTACAATAAAAAAAAAACACACAAAAAAACCAGTGTTATTATTTGTAATTTTAGCCAACAAAATGGAATTACTACTTACCTCAATTTCTGAGTATTGATAACTTCTGTAGTATCAAATTTAAGTTACTTTGACTATGTGAATTACCTCACATTCTTGACAACAAGCTCTCAGCTACAAAAACAAAAGACAATTAATGTTAGCACACAAATACAAAATTACTTTCTTACCTCATTTTCTTGAGCAGTAGTAACTTCCGTAGTATCAAATTTAAGCCATTCTGACTATTTGAATTTACCAGTCACCTCTGACAACAAGCCTACAAAAAAGAAAGGCCAGAGTTATTTTTGCATATATAGCTAACCAATATGGAATTACGTACTTACCACAGCTTCACAGGAGTAGTAGTAGCTTCCTTATTAATATTACGGCAGTCTGACTACCAATGGCTCTTAACAACAAACAAGCAGCACTCCGTACCCCCCTAAAACGGCGAAGTTTTGAAATTACGTTTGGAAAAGGGTCTTCAATACTTTAGTAACCAACTGGTCTCAGCAACTTTTTGTGTCTTGAAAAACAAGGGTTTTCGCCGGAATTTTCTCATATTTCGGAGCTTAAGTTTAAAGTGCTGTAGTTTCAGAATAAACTGGGGTCAAGCCTAGAAAGCGGAGTTTTTAGGTTCCCCGCGCGCGCGTTTAAGGGGCATACATACCATCATACAAACATGTAAAGGAATCAAGCCCCAATAAATAAAAAAATAACACAATAAAAGGTCTTAAGTCTTCGTCCTGAGTAAGTTCATACCTAAATCAACTGTTAAATTGTCAGTATTCTCCAAAATCAGAGCGTGGCAGACAGACAAACAGACAGACAGGACGACTACTATAACCCTCTCGCACATGCGCGCTGAGGGTTAATAAGATTCACTGCTCCTGTTTAGCTAAATGTTTGAGGTCAACTCAAACTGAAGAAAATTTAGTATTCTAGCAATCACTCAGACCTAAACACTGATGAAGTATGTGAAAAATTATACAGAGATATCCATGGAACTGAAGATCAAGCTTCGTATTTAATTTTTCTAACATAAAATACTGTTGCAATTTCATTATTACAAAACAGGTGTGGTTATTAAGTGATTGTACTGGTTGTGTGGCTACTATGGGTAAAGTGTTCCAACTGGAGGGGCAATGCAAGGAGAGCACTGACCAAAACAATCACTGATGTAGCTGAATTACTGCATCAAGTTCTTGTCTATAACATTCCCATTACCCAACTAAGCCTACCGTTATAAAAAATATTTGATACATAAACTTTCAAAAAGAAATGGGATTTTAATTTCCCCTCTGAAAATAAAGTGTGGCTACCACCAAATAAGTTCATAGAGAACTGCTAAATCAACAAGTGTTCAGGGTGCATCAACTGATGGCTCCACTCCATATTCATTGAGCTGTTCCACAAGTTTGTTGTTCCACTTCTGTAAGTTGAACAACACCATGTATATGCCTAACACCAGGAAGGCCATCATCAGAAATATCACCAATACCTTCAAATAAAAATACATGCATATAGGGAGTTATCAACTGGTGCCTTTCAATGTTCAGTGTCAAGTTTTTCTACTTACAACAGCTGCTAAAAGTGATTGAGTTGGCACACTTTCAAACTGTGCAAGGTTATAGGCATCCACAGTATACAGAGCAACACTGCTTGATATGAGCAGTGCTAAAGATATAGCACCACTGATCACAGAGTCCTGTAACAAGCAAATGTTGAAGAAGATATCTCTACTCATGACCATCTCAGTTACTCTAATCTTATTATTTCACTTACCACTGCAAACGCCACTGTAGAATAGTTGTTGATGATTTTGACATTCATGAATCTTACCATCAAGATGGTAACCTCAATGAGCATGCTCATTAGGGATAAGAAGATTAGGAATTGAATGGATCTTACTCCATTGGCATCAGTTAAATGTAGAATAGGTAAAAATTGGGCATAATAATTAGTAGCAATGCTTGCAGAAATAAGAACAAATAGTGAAAGCACCTGGAGAAGATCAATAATATCAAAATAGGCACCACAGGCCCTTTAAATTGCACCTAACTTACTACTGGAAATACTCTGAGCCCAACTTCTATGATACCTTGTCCAAACTTGACTAAGGCCAGACTCGGCCTAATGTTCAGTTGTTGTGGCAGCATTCCATTGACCATGGTGACTACGTCAGTGCCAATTTTGATGATAAGCACATTTTAGAAATTTCAATATGCTGCAATGTGAAAATGTAATACGGAACTAATTAATTACAGGATAGCAAATATTTTTTATACAGTTGGTTGCAGGGGCGGGGTGCGAGAGGCGTCCTTGGGCGCTCAAGCGCACTACATAGGGGGATAAGCGTGCAATTCAATTCAATTTACCCACGTAGCGCGCATTTATTGCCATAATAATAACAATGGTAACAACACAACAATTACACTATCAGTAATAAAACAATATAACTAGTGATGTGCTTCTGTACAAATGGCGAGCGAGCTGTGACAAACAGCGCATTAACAGAGGTAACTTACCACCACCACTAATAGAATGTAAATGAACTCTGCTAAGTTTGTAAGACCTAACTGTGAAGGACTGTCCTCTTCGGTCTTTGTAGCTCTTTCCAATTATTTTTCCTGGCATTATTTCAAAGCCTTTTCTCCTAAATTTCTTGCATCCCCGCTACTATTTACATTTTAAAGTAGCCACTCGGCGTGGACACTCAATTGAGACTCGTTAGTGTGAGTCTTGCTTCCTTGCCCAATGAATTCCATAACTATATTGTTATTATTATTGTGGTTATTATTAATATTATTATTATTATTATTATTATTATAACTAAATTATTATAATTTTATTATCTTCATTATTATCTTATTATTAATAATAATAATTATTATTACAACTATTATTATTATTATGAATTCCAGCTAATTAAAGAATATGCATCCCTCCTTTATTTTCATGTGTAGATACATGTGTTAGTGAATTCTAGCTAATTAAAGACTACGTAACAGTTCCACTCCCTTATTTTGAAGCATGGACACATGTGTTAGCGAATTCTAGCTAATTAAAGAGTACGCAACAGTTTCCCTCCTTTATTTTCATGTGTAGATACATGTGTTAGTGAATTCTAGCTAATTAAAGACTACGCAACAGTTCCACTCCCTTATTTTAAAGCATAGACACATGTGTTAGCGAATTCTAGCTAATTAAAGAGTACACAACAGTTTCCCTCTTTTATTTTGAAGCGTAGACACACGTGTTAGCGAATTCTAGCTAATTAAAGAGTACACAACAGTTTCCACTCCCTTATTTTGAAGTGTAGACACATGTGCTAGTGAATTCTAGCTAATTAAAGAGTACACAACAGTTTCCACACCCTTATTTTGAAGTGTAGACTCATATGTTAGTGAATTCTAGCTAATTAAAGAGTACGCAACAGTTTTTTCTCCTGTATTTTGAAGTATCTCTTAGTGAGTTTTAGCTAAAGAAAGAGTTTTCCATACTATATTTGGAAACGTGTCCTAGAAATTGTGTACGAAAGGCCATAAGCTGGGTACTGATTTCACGATGAGTGGAAAATTGTGGGTGGCTAGTTGTTGTCAACTTCCTAGATATTATAATAATATGGGACATGCAGGTCTCTATATTCACATTAAAGGAGTCCACTTCAAGTATCCCTCTATATAATTTTAGCACTTGAATGTGATGGTGAGTCCTGGCAAAAACGTGGAGTTTGAAGTTATAATTCAATGTCATTTTCTTATGCAATATTTATGGCCTTGTTTACAACATTCTGTGTTTAAAAGCCACGAATCTCCGGTATGCCCTTGACCAAGCTCCAAGTTATAGTTGTGCTAAGAAGAGCCTTCCAGAATAGCTCACTATTCATCAGTATGTTTAAAATGAATGTCAACACACAAACAGGTATGTATACAGTCATTTTTGCTTGTGATTAAGTAGAGTAATAAACTCTATCTTCTATTAATGTCGTGTGTGTGTGTGTGTACCAAATTACTTCTTGATTGAAGGTGACCCATCAGGATAGTATCTAGTAGTACTCGACAGTATACATGTACTTTCAATCCTGTGTAGTTGAATTTAGCTGCGTCAATGGCCAACAGTTTTCCTCGCATTGCTCTTATGTTTTCCTTATATTAAGGTGCTCACAACTTATTGATACCTATGTCGTTAGGCTGTTTCCAGTTGTTGTCTTTTGAGTACTAAACTGCTAAAAAATTTGTTCTAAATTGATATGGTAAATACATTATTAGTTAATGTTGGAAGTTCTCTCCCCCCCCCCCCCCCCCCCCCCCCCCCTCCCCCTCATCCCCTCCCCATACTAAACGAGTGCATTAACAGTACAAATTATTATGAACTAAATTGTGGTTAATGTGAACATTTCAAAATTTCTATGAGGTTACCAGCTAACAATTGGCACATGCAGTTATAACAACACCATTTTAATTACTTATTTTAATACTTAATTCTCCATTTTATATTAATCTGCATGGGCCAGTATTCTGAGTCCTTTTCTAATTATTTTTATGAAGAAAGAAGAAAATGCATCAAGTTTGACACTCAAGGTATACGTAAAGGGGCTTATGGGCTCAGCTCCCTCCCTCCCCATACCCCACACTCCTACACCCCCACATTCTTATTAAAACTCATGAATATGATTACTTCAGTGATCTTTCCATTCAGTATTTTCAGTGCACCATCAAAAGCCTCTTTTTTTTTTTTAATAAATGCAAAACTATTAAACAAAGTAATATTATATATGCATTAGAGTTATAAAAGTTGTACTCTTCAAAATGTAATGAATTTATAGCAGATCCAATATTGAATTGACAGATCATCCTGCAGGGAACAATAGATTAAATGCAAGAACTAAGGGTATAGGAGCAAATACAATGTTACCCGTTTAAAAAAAGGGATTCCTATTCTTTGATGCCTGGCACACTAAAAATAATAATTTTTTTTTACAAAGAGTGACCCTGGCAGCCACAGCAGTAATGGAGTAATTCCAGCAGCCATAGCTGTTGAGTTGGAGTATAAATCACCCTTTTGCATCTGGAAGAACTTGTGATCATGAACATTTAGCTATGTATGTGACCAGTACAGAAAGAGAAAGTATATAGCAACACTCTTTAATACTGGTGATTCCCTCCCCCCCCCCCCCCCCCCCCCTCCCCCATCCCATCACAAGGAAGAATTTCTGTATCAAATCCTACCATTATGCATTCCAGTATTCAAACTGGACACTCATAGTGGATGATAATCTCAAGAAAGAAATTAAGTGCTATGATTTGCTGGTGGCAAACGGTTGCGCAAGCTAGAATTCAATAATAATCACAATAATGATGATAACAGCAATTTTTTCTTGTTTTAAAAGCTACTATTATTAATTAAAACTTAACCTGATGTTTTGTGATGTGAGTCCTATGTATTCTTGAGGGATCAGAGACTAATCTCCTCACAAACACTTCAGTGCCAATGATACGTAGTAATCGCTGCCACCAGAATTGATATCTCCCAGCCTCCTTTACGATAGCTCGCCTCTAGAGACTTTGCGCAGTCTCAGAGAGAAGATTGGCAATAGTTAGAGTTTGACTGTAATTGCACTGACTGGTGAAGAACATCAACTGAACTGATTTTTCAATTTCTGGTGCTGAAACTCAATAAATGAGAGCATGACTAGGCATAAATGATGTGATAATGACAGATGGGGTGATGCTACATTAATGAAAGCATGAAAACCATAATGTTCTCAATAGGTGAGATAATGGGTTCAGAGTGATGATGCACTGCTGGGGTGATATTCCACAGCATAACACTGCACAGCAATGATTGCTATGAAGACAAGACACTCATACATTAACTAAGTCAATCCCCACTATTTCTGTATGTGAGGGAGGCTTCTCTCACATGTTTCAACTTCTAGCCAAGGTCCTCTTCAGGGGTCCTTCGGCAAGAAGTCAAAATGTCGGATTAAGTTTTAATTAACTATATTGGCTGTTATAATGAAAAAAATTGCTATTATTATAATTATTTCAGCCAAGAATGGCTGAATAATAATGATGATGATGATGATAATGGTGATGATGATGATGATAGTAATGAAATAATAATAACAATAATGATAATAACAATAATAGATTAGTAAATAATAAAATAAATACAATAATAATTAATGCTACTAATAAGTTATAGGCTATACACTGAATACCATGAAATATCACTTGTCTGTCGCTAGTATTGGCACTCATGCCTGGGGCACTTGTACTATACCCCAACAGACGAGTGATTTTCACGGTATTCAATATGACCTATTTATCATGTACACGTGCGCTAACTAATTCTTAGCAACAACATTTTGAAACACTTCACAGAACTATTAAACTTTTCAGTAAACATATAGCTTCACAACGGAGGACAAACGGAGAAATCACTGAATTCTGTGTGTTTAAATGACCAAGAACTGGAATTGTTTGTTGACCAACAAAACAACTATTAATACAAAACAGAAGGCAATATGAGATTTTAGGAAGTGGTATACTTGGTGTGAGTTGGTTAGGGAGTACAGAAAAATAGACTAAATACCCCCAACTGAATTAGACCGTATATTAGAACAATTTTTCTGTAAAGTGAGGAATAGTGATAATACAAGCTACTCTCACTTCATTTCAAAGAAGTTTGGACCATTTGACACAAGAATTACACAAGCCGTACAGTATCTTACGAGACGCCAAATTTGCATTCTTGAGGGGAAAAATTAATAAATACTGGGAAAAGGAAAAAAGCAAAGCAGCTGAAGCTATAGAAATCAGTGATATTGGCTCAATGTGGGCCTCAGGAGGTTTAGGATCTCTTTTACTCACACTGTACATGGGATTGCATGGCAGAGACACATTACAAACTAACATACGGATATTTTGTTATCCAAACAATTCCAGATGACCCCAAATAAGTTGAATTTACTGAGAGAGACACCAAAACACATTCAGGTGAGACTAATGCAAGCAGACAATTTAAGCCCAAAATGTGGAGCACCCCAAATAATTTATCTTGTTGCCCACTTCATATTTTTGAAATGTTTCTCCAAAAGTGCCCCTCAGAAATGTGCACTTCTGAATCATCTTTATATTTAGCTGTGAATTATAATCACTTAAATGACAACATCTGGTACAAAAAGCAAATGATGGGTAATGACAGGATTAACACATGGATGGCTGCAACTGTATCTAAAAATATTGGGTATGAATTATTGGCGAGCGAGCGTAGCGAGCGAGACACTTACAGGGGTAACACAATCGAAAATTGGGGATGTTTGTTGGCGAGCGAGCGAAGCGAGCGAGACAGTATTAGGGGTGGATAATGCAAAATCGGGTATATGTTATATACTAGTGGTGTGCTTGAGCATAAATGGCGAGCGAGCCTAAAGACTATACTATTGTTATATGAATGATTTTGACTTCTAACACTGAAGCTACTGATAGGTCCAGTTTTTAAATTTAGCATACAGGGTAAAGGGATTTCAGTGCCATAGTAACAACTCTCTGCAACTGCTTGGAAGGAAAAACAACAACAATAAAACACGTTATTTAAAAGTTTTCTTTGTGATATTCTTTAGCTAAGTAGTGGTTGTAACACACAATGCTTTGACACAACTGGACATGCACCTACAGAGACTTACTTACCTTCGCGGTAGTCTTGGACAATGTATTTTCAAGTAAATACTGTTGCGCACGGCTTATAACCATGACAAAGAGCACATTGACTTACCAGCGCCACTAACTCGAATAGAAATGAAAGTCCCTTCTTAAGTTTTCAAGTTTGAACTGCACCCGCAAAAGAATTCAAAACGGTAAACTTCAATTTCTAGGGTGACACGGGTACTGATCGATAAACCAGAGAATTCTGTTTAGTGCAATTTGGGACGGGGTCGAACACGTAACTAACACAAAAACGCGAGGGTCAAAGTACAAAATGACATACATACGTCCATACATATATCTAAACTAGTGGTGTGCTTGAGCACAAATGGCGAGCGAGCCTGATAGTTAGGTAACATAAAATGTTACTATGTTTTAGCTTACTTCATGCAAACACTATAATAGCAGTTATGACATTTGATTTCAGCAAACAAATACAAAATCACTCTCTTACCTTATTAAATGAAGTTTAATGCACAGCATTAAACTAAGTTAGCATGGGAATTGGCCCGCTCGGGCGCGTCTATTAAAGGGGGCGCAGTAATTGGGAGAAGGCGGGCTAACCAAGCAACACGTGGCAGACTGTACCAAGGCACCAGCCATGAAAGTGAACTGTCCTGAACTGTCTAGATGGAACCACCGCAAGCCGGCGAAGAAGTTAGCCTGAACAACGCCACGCTCCAGGCAATAATAGAGGGCGTGGCCGCCAAAGTACAGCAGAGCACGCAGCAGAGGCAGGAGGACCTGGACACAGCCGGCACCGCTGCAGCTGCTGATGCCAGTCACCCCAGGACAGATGGTAAGGATTACAATTAATCTAGTTAATCTAGCGGTCCCCCTCCACCCTGTTGGGTGTGAACTTTAGTGGGGCGCAAGCATAGTTAGTAGTACTAGCTGTGGGGTAGGCTTCCAATGTAGGCATCCAGGGTATAAAAATAAAAAAATAAAAAATAAAAAAACAGCCCACAAAGCTACAGAGCAGGAGGGGTTGGCGCCCCAGAACAACAATAGCAGGGGGGATAGTGGGCTTGTAATTCTCACAATAGGTGCAAGACACCTGAGCAACCGTTGCTAAGTTAGGTACTATAGGCCCATGCCACTAAGGGCACAGGATGAAGGGGCAGTGGCCCAGGCTATTAGCTTGCCGTATGAAGGGTGCAGTGGCCCAGGTTATTAACTTGCCGTAGGAAGGGTGCAGTAGCCCAGGCTATTAACTTGCCGTATGAAGGGGTGCAGTGGCCCAGGCTATTAACTTGCCGTACGAAGGGTGCAGTGGCCCAGGCTATTAACCTGCCGTATGAAGGGGGCAGTGGCCCGGGCTATTATCTTGCCGTATGAAGGGTGCAGTGGCCCAGGCTATTAACTTGCCGTATGAAGGGGTGCAGTGGCCCGGGCTATTAACCTGCCGTACGAAGGGTGCAGTGGCCCAGACTATCTACTTGCCGTATGAAGGGGTGCAGTGGCCCGGGCTAGTAACCTGCTGTATGAAGGGTGCACTGGCCCCAGGCTATTAACTTGCCGAAGGAAGGGTGCAGTGGCCCAGGCTATCTACTTGCCGTATGAAGGGGTGCAGTGGCCCGGGCTAGTAACCTGCTGTATGAAGGGTGCACTGGCCCCAGGCTATTAACTTGCCGAAGGAAGGGTGCAGTGGCCCAGGCTATTAACGGGCCAGGCTATTAACTGGCAATATGAAGGGGCAGCGGCCCAGGCTACTATCTGCTATTATTAAAAAAAAAAAAAAAAGGCAGTAGGAGGGCGCAGTGGCCCAGGCTAGTAACAGTCAGCAGGAAGGGCGCAGTGGCCCACTAGTTGTTGGCAGTACGAAGGGCGCAGTGACCCATGCCATTAATCGATGGGTACGGGGCCCGATGGACAGTACGAAGGGTGCAATGCCCCACTATGAAGGGGCAGCTATGAGGGCTGCAGTTGCCCACTATTAATATGCATGATGGGGGCCCGGATTAACGTCACCATTGTTACCCACTCTTCTCTCTCCCCTCCCCTCCCCCTCCCCAACTCGCACACACCCACGCTCCTCGTGCAATGCAGGCGAGGATCACCAAGCTGAGCGGCTGGCTGCAATCGGGCTCCGGACATTCACTGAATGTAGAAGCGAGGGCGAAGCCAAGAACAGAGCAGAGGGCACTCCGGTACCCGCCCCCACAGTGGCTGGGCAGAACAACATGGTGGCAGTGGGTCCGGGCCTACCGTCCATCCCAAAGAAGCTACTAGACAAGATCCGCAGTGGGGACTACGTAGATTTTGGCGAACTACCACCAGCAAAGGGGAAGGGCCGTCAGGTGCAGCAAGCTGGAGAAGGCCATATAGTTATCCTCCAAGCGGCAGACCTGACGCCAACACGCAAGGCCATACCGGACCTAGCGACATGGTTGCAGTGCTTTGGGCTGTACGTTGCGGCACTAGCACCAGGCCAGCCACATCGAGTCCCGGAGCTGATGGCCTACCAAGCCATAATCGCGAAGGCCAGCCAGACCTACCGTTGGCCATCATGGGTAGTATATGACCAGTCATTCCGCCAGGAGATGGCTGGCACCAAGAACCAGTCATGGGCTAGAGTAGACCCGTCGCAGTACTCGGTCTGCTTCTTCGGGCAAAACGCCAGTGCAGACAACTGGTGTGGCACCTGCCAGTCGCTCGACCACTCCTCGACAGCGTGCCCGATCAAGCAGAGCCGAAAACGAGCATGGCCAGGTGGGAGTGGCACAGTCGGTCAGAGGACACCCCGATCTGAAGTGTGCCTGAAGTACAATAAGTTCAACGGGGACTGCAAGTTCGGCAGGGAGTGTCGGTTCAGACATGCATGCAGCAAGTGCGGCGATCCCCACCCAGCGTCAAGATGCAAGGCAGGAGACAAGCGCCAAAGAGGGGAAGACACCAGATGAAAGCATGGCCAAGGCAAACATTAAAATGCTATGGCAAGGACAAGAACTGCCAGTATACAGGGTGTTATATATGATGTGATATTGTTATGCTCTGTACAAAAAAAAAAAAAAAAAAGGGAGACGATTAGTAAGCATAGGCTGCTGGAAAAGGGGGTGTTGGGGGCATCACCTGGGGCAGCGGTGATAGGGCATAGTCAGGCCGTGCATTACCTGATGAATTCTACAGGTCACTACTGCTATATCCAGCAACTACAGGGCCTGGATGCGTGTAGAAGTCACAAACGGCAGGCTCTACCACCGAAACTAGGCGCGGTCGCCACACCAATGATCCCTTCCAAATGGGCAGAAAAGTTGAGTTCCCATCCGGATCAAGACTTTGCCAAGTACATCCTGACGGGCATCAGAGAGGGATTCAGAATTGGCTTCAACCCAAGCCGTAGCATGTTGAAACCACGCCCACTCAACATGCCATCAGCAGACGAGCACCCTGATGTGGTCCTGGCATATGTGCAGGAGGAGCTGGCGCACGGACGACTTGCGGCAATAACGGCAGTCGAGGCAACATCGCTGGGCATCCACACTAGCCCATTCGGGGTCATTCCAAAGAGGAATAGACCGAATAAGTGGAGGCTTATCCTGGACTTGTCGTCCCCGTACGGTCACAGCGTGAATGACGGCATTGAGAAAGAGTTGTCGTCTCTAAGCTATGTATCGGTGGACGAGGTGGTCGAGCAAGTACTGAAACTGGGTAAAGGCACTTTGATGGCAAAGATGGACATCAAACACGTCTACCGCAATGTCCCGGTTCATCCAGAGGACAGATACCTGCTGGGCATGAAGTGGGATGGAGCAGTATACATCGATACTACCTTGCCGTTTGGACTGCGGTCGGCCCCCCTGATTTTCTCTGCACTGGCGGATGCACTAACATGGGTCATGAGGAAGAATGGAGTCTCGTGGGTAGAACACTACATCGACGACTTCATTACAGTGGGGGCACCAGGGGGCCCAAGTTGCGTCAAGAACTCAGAGGAAATGCATGAGATATGCCGGCAAGTGGGTCTACCTGTTGAGCCTGACAAAGACGAAGGACCTGCCACGTCAATTACATTTCTAGGCTTAGAGCTGGACTCCATCGCACAGGAAATCAGGTTACCCGAAGACAAGCTAACTAGCCTGAGAGCACTCCTCAAGAGCTGGAGAGGGCGGAAGGCATGCAGGAAGCGTGAGCTTCTTTCGCTTATCGGCTCACTCTCGCATGCAAGTCGAGCAATCAAGCCAGGGAGAAGCTATCTGCGTAGATTGATCGAGCTTTCAGCATCTACTAGACGCCTGGACCAATTCATACGACTGAACAAGCAGGCTAGGGCAGATATCGAGTGGTGGGCGTGCTTTGCCGGCTCATGGAACGGGACTGCGATGATGCTAACCAGCCCAAGTACAGGGCACCAGGTTGTCCTGACATCGGATGCATCAGGCAACTGGGGATGTGGGGCATTCTCAGGCAGCCAGTGGTTTATGCTCCCCTGGCTAGGGAATATTACCAAGGAGCACATCACAGTCAAGGAACTGGCCCCCATCGTAGTGGCGGCGGCAATCTGGGGCTCAAAGTGGAGAGGGAAGGTAGTGCTAGCACAATGCGACAATACAGCCGCAGTAGCATGCATCAACTCCGGCACTTCTAGAAACGTGTATGCCATGCAGCTGAGGAGATGCCTGTCCTATCTTGCGGCCACAGGGCAATTCGCAATTTGGGCTACGCACATTCGCGGGGTGAACAACCAGGCTGCGGATGCACTGTCCAGAAATAACCTGCCATTCTTCCGATTGTGTTGTCCACAGGCACAGCTACAAGGCTCCCCAATACCAGCCGAGATCTTGGACACGCTACTATTGAAGGACCCAGATTGGACTGCACGGAGCTGGATGGAACAGTGGACTTCTACTGTAAAGAGGCAATAGCAAAGTCAACAAAGAAGTCATATGCATCAGCACAAAAACGTTACATGTTATTTTGTGTCACACACACTATCACCGCACTACCCACCACAGAACAGTCATTGTGTCGCTATGTAGCCTTTCTCGCTATGGAAAACCTATCACCCGCGACGATAAAATGTTACCTATCAGCAGTCCGCCACCTGCAAGTGGCAGAGGGCTATGGTGACCCCCACATAGGAAGCATGGCAAGACTGGAACTAGTCCTCAGGGGTGTCAAAAGAGTTCGAGGAAAGTCCGGCCAACCGAAACCACGCCTACCCATCACCCCGGACCTGCTGGGGAAGCTTAGGGAAGCATGGCTGGACCAACCACGAGGCAAGGACGGGAGCATGCTATGGGCAGCCTCAGCCATGTGTTTCTTTGGTTTCCTGAGGTCGGGGGAGGCGACAGTGCCCTCGGATACCTCGTTCGAGGAGTCCTCTCACTTGACATTTAGGGACATTGCAGTGGATGATCTCGCATCGCCCACGATGCTGAGAGTACACCTGAAGTCCTCGAAGACTGACCCCTTCCGGGTGGGAGTCGACGTTGTAGTGGGCAAGACTGGCAATGCACTGTGTCCAGTTGTGGCAGTCCTGAACTACCTCATAATCAGGGGCAGTGGCCCGGGCCCACTGTTTCGCTTCCAAGATGGGAAACCACTGACCAGAGCAAGACTGGTGGAACAGATACGAGAGGCACTGCAGAGGTCAGGAGTCGATGGCACCCCATACTCGGGGCACAGCTTCCGCAGCGGGGCGGCGACAACAGCGGCTAAGGTGGGGGTGGAGGACTCAACAATAAAGGTACTGGGAAGATGGCGAAGCAGTGCCTACCAGCTGTACATCAAGACGCCCCGCCACCAGCTAGCAGCAGTATCGAAACGGCTAGCGGCGCACCCTTGATGTGATACCACAAAGCAGCAAGTAGACACTGTCCGGACCACTGTCACCATGTGCATAAGTCTCGCTATATAATGTTATTAATTCATGCGATTGATTAAAAAAAAAAAAAGAAGTAAAAGAATGTTATCTGGGAAAGGAAAGGAAAATGGAATGAAGGGGACATGGTTGGGTAGTTTGGAGGATGGTTGCACTCCATAGAGTGCAAAGTGGTGTTAAGTGGTGCGAATAAGTAGAACCACTTGACACCTATTTGTACTACCGCCATGTTTACCAAAAAAATAACAATTAGCAGATTACACTATGGGCTGCCAGCCTTCCCCCGGTTCCTGCGGCCAATCCATAGGACAATGATCCATGTTAAATGAAGTTTAATGCACAGCATTAAACTAAGTTAGCATGGGAATTGGCCCGCTCGGGCGCGTCTATTAAAGGGGGCGCAGTAATTGGGAGAAGGCGGGCTAACCAAGCAACATGTGGCAGACTGTACCAAGGCACCAGCCACGAAAGTGAACTGTTACTGATAGGTCCAGTTTTTAAATTTAGCATACAGGGTAAAGGGATTTCAGTGCCATAGTAACAACTCTCTGCAACTGCTTGGAAGGAAAAACAACAACAATAAAACACGTTATTTAAAAGTTTTCTTTGTGATATTCTTTAGCTAAGTAGTGGTTGTAACACACAATGCTTTGACACAACTAGACATGCACCTACAGAGACTTACCTTCGCGGTAGTCTTGGACAATGTATTTTCAAGTAAATACTGTTGCGCACGGCTTATAACCATGACAAAGAGCGCATTGACTTACCAGCGCCACTAACTCGAATAGAAATGAAAGTCCCTTCTTAAGTTTTCAAGTTTGAACTGCACCCGCAAAAGAATTCAAAACGGTAAACTTCAATTTCTAGGGTGACACGGGTACTGATCGATAAACCAGAGAATTCTGTTTAGTGCAATTTGGGACGGGGTCGAACACGTAACTAACACAAAAACGCGAGGGTCAAAGGACAAAATGACATACATACGTCCATACATATATCTAAACTAGTGGTGTGCTTGAGCACAAATGGCGAGCGAGCCTGATAGTTAGGTAACATAAAATGTTACTATGTTTTAGCTTACTTCATGCAAACACTATAATAGCAGTTATGACATTTGATTTCAGCAAACAAATACAAAATCACTCTCTTACCTTATTAATGTAGTATCAAACATCAACCATTCTGATAATCTCAATCACCAGTAACTCTTGAACAAGCTCTCAGCTACGATAAAAAATAAACCAGTGTTATTATTTGTAATTTTAGCCAACAAATATGGAATTACTACTTACATCATTCTTGAGTATTGATAACTTCTGTAGTATCAAATTGAAGTTACTTTGACCATCGGAATTATCTTGAATTCTTGACAACAAGCTCTCACCTACAAAAACAAAGGACAATCAATTTTAGCACACAAATACACAATTACTTTCTTACCTCATTTTCTTGAGCAGTGGTAACTTTTGTAGTACCAAATTTGAGCCAATCTGACCATTTGAATTTACCAGTCACTGTTAACTAGCTCTTAGCTACAAAAAAGAAAGGCCAGAGTTAATTTTGCATATTTAGCTAACTAATATGGAATTGCGTACTTATCTCAGCTTCCCTCGAGAAGTAGTAGCTTCCATAGCATTAATAATACGGCATTCTGACTACCAACGGCTCTTGACAACCAACAACCGGCACTCCTTATCCCCCCATAAAACGGCGAAGTTTTGAAATTAAGTCTGGAAAAGGGTCTTCAATGCCATAGTAACCTGTCGAATCAACTTTTTGTGTCTTGAAAACAAGCGTTTTAGCAGGAATTTTCTCATACTTTGGCGCTTAAGTATAAAGTAAGGTTTGCTTAATGCTGTAGTTTCAGAATAAACTGGAGTCAAGCCTAAATAGCCGTGTTTTTAGGAGAAAAAAGTTCCCCGCGCGCGCGTTTAAAGAGCATACGTACCTTCCATACATACATACATATATACTAGTGGTGTGCTTGAGCACAAATGGCGAGCGAGCCTGATAGTTAGGTAACATAAAAATGTTACTATTTTTAGCTTACTTCATGCAAACACTATAATAGCAGTTATGACATTTGATTTCAGCAAACAAATACAAAATCACTCTCTTACCTGATTAATGGTAACTTTTGTAGTATCAAACATATGCCATTCTGATAATCTCAATCACCAGTAACTCTTGAACAAGCTCTCAGCATGATAAAAACTGAACCAGTGTTATTATTTGTAATTTTAGCCAACAAATATGGAATTACTACTTACCTCATTCTTGATTATTGATAACTCAAATTGAAGTTACCTTGACCATCTGAACTACCTTGAATTCTTGACAACAAGCTCTCACCTACAAAAACAAAAGACAATCTTTTAGCACACAAATAAAAAAATTACTTTCTTACCTCATTTTCTTGAGCAGTGGTAACTTTTGTAGTACCAAATTTGAGTCATACTGTTGCGCAAGGCTTATAGCCATGACAAAGAGCGCATTGACTTACCACCGCCACTAAGGATTCTCAGAGCTCGTTAATTGAAAAATACTGGAACTGTGAACGCTTTACCTAACTTACGTAATTAAAAGCGCGGGCGAAAACAGAGGTCTCACGTACCCTATAAACAGATAAATAAATAAATAATAATATAGCGAAATCTCGTTGAGTTACCCCTGATAGTGGTGTGCTTGAGCACAAATGGCGAGCGAGCCTAAAGACTATACTATTTTTATATGAATGATTGACTTCTAACACTGAAGCTACTGAAATAAGGTCCAGTTTTTTTTACTGATTTAGCATACAGGGTAAAGGGATTTCAGTGCCATAGTAACAACTCTCTGCAACTGCTTGGAAGGAAAACAACAACAACAAAACAATACACGTTATTTAAAAGTTTTCTTTCTGTTATTCTTTGGCTAAGTAGTGGTTGTAACACACAATGCTTTGACACAACTGGACATGCACCTACACAGACTTACCTTTGCAGTAGTCTAGTGGACAATGTATTTTCAAGTAAAATACTGTTGCGCAAGGCTTATAGCCATGACAAAGAGCGCATTGACTTACCACCGCCACTAAGGATTCTCAGAGCTCGTTAATTGAAAAATACTGGAACTGTGAACGCTTTACCTAACTTACGTAATTAAAAGCGCGGGCGAAAACAGAGGTCTCACGTACCCCCATAAACAGATAAATAAATAAACTAGTGGTGTGCTTGAGCACAAATGGCGAGCGAGCCTGATAGTTAGGTAACATAAAATGTTACTATTTTTAGCTTACTTCATGCAACACTATAATAGCAGTTATGACATTAGATTTCAGCAAACAAATACAAAATCACTCTCTTACCTGATTAATGGTAACTTTTGTAGTATCAAACATCAACCATTCTGATAATCTCAATCACCAGTGACTCTTGAACAAGCTCTCAGCTACGATAAAAAATAAACCAGTGTTATTATTTGTAATTTTAGCCAACAAATATGGAATTACTACTTACCTCATTCTTGAGTATTGATAACTTCTGTAATATCAAATTGAAGTTACTTTGACCATCTGAATTACCTCGAATTCTCGACAACAAGCTCTCAGCTACATAAACAAAAGACAATCAATTTTAGCACACAAATACAAAATTACTTTCTTACCTCATTTTCTTGAGCAGTAGTAACTTCCTAGTACCAAATTTGAGTCATTCTGACTATTAGAATTCACCAGTCACTGTTGACAACAAGCTCTTAGCTGAGTTAACAATAACAGAATTACCTGAATAAACTTAGAAAGCAGTGGCAAAGAAGCGCAGTTTGACAAAGACTTCACAGTTGTTTCAAGAAGAGAGTAGCTATAAACGTTTTGGTTGAAACAGAGTTGGTAAGGCAGTACAGCAGGATTCTCCGCGCTCGTTAATAATTGAAAAATACTGGAACTGTGAACGCTTTACCTAACTTACGTAATTAGAAGCGCGGGCGAAAACAGAGGTCTCACGTACCCCATAAACAGATAAACTAGTGGTGTGCTTGAGCACAAATGGCGAGCGAGCCTAAAGACTATACTATTTTTATAGACTTCTGACACTGAAGCTACTGAAAATAAGGTCCAGTTTTTAAATTTAGCATACAGGGTAAAGGGATTTCAGTGCCATAGTAACAACTCTCTGCAACTGCTTGAATTGAAGGAAAAAACAACAACAACAAAACGCGTTATTTAAAAGTTTTTGTGGGGGGCGTGACTTCCCACACCGGGTAATCCCAAGAACTCAGGAAAGGTGTCGAAGGACCAGGATGCCCACTTGATCAGGCGCAGGCTTGTATCTTATCTCAACCGCTGGCCACAAAAGCTTGCAGTCTTGACAAGACAGCTAAAGCGCGCACACCTTAGTGAAATATAACTAAGTTTCTCAGAGGTGAACAACAATTATAATTACATACAATTTTACATTAAATACATCATGACAAGCAGAGAGTTACGATGGGTTTCGTAACTCTACCGCAATTGATGATATAATAAAGGAATAGAGCGGAAGTAGGAAATGATCGTTCTATAGTTCTAAGACCTGTCTGTGGACGTAGTCCCAGACATACTCCCGGGGGAGGCTTGAAGAGTCTTGGGGCGAGCTTGATCTTCATCGGTGATGAGAGGTATCAGTCGGTTCACTGCTCTTGCGTATTTCCTTCCTCTGCACCGCAGGGTTACGGCGCGTACGTGGCCGTCGTCACCGACATGCGCAGTCTCCACGACGGCGACGGGCCAATCTCTACTGCGTAGGGTTTCGTCCCTGACGAAGACGAGGTCTCCTGGAGCTAGGGGTCGTCCAGTCCGGTTCCACTTCGAACGCTGAGCGCAGGAGGCCAGGTATGTAGCTGTCCATTGGCGCCAGAGGTCATTCAGAAGTCTAGAGACCAGTTCCCATCGTCTGAGATTCGATATCTTCCCAGTGGGGGCAATGGTTGAGGTGGAGCCCTGAGAGGTCTTCCTATCAAGAAGTGTCCGGCAGTTAGGTAGGTCCCTTCAGACGCTTCCTCACTGTGTAACGGAGCAATCGGTCTGCTGTTCAAGATAGACTCTGCTTGGGCTAGGAGAGTATAGAGCTCGTCCCATCGTAGCTTGTGTGGTTGGATGATTTTCCTGAGTAGGGTCTTCATCGCCTTGACGGCTGCTTCCCACAGTCCCCCGAAGTGCGGTGCCCTGGGAGGAATGTGGTGCCATCGGATTTGGTTGCTGGTGGAGAAGTGGGTGATCACTTGCTTCACTTCTGATGATTCAGAAAACTTCTGTATTTCTCGAATCTCCTCCCGGGCCCCCATGGAAGTTTGTCCCGTTGTCAGAGAAGATGTCTGCTGGACATCCACGTCTTGCAATGAAGCGGTCAAGAGTTGCACGAAACTCTTTGGAGGATAGAGATGCACAGAGGTCCAAATGTACCGCCTTGGTGGTCATGCAGACGAAGACCACGGCGTACGTCTTCACCAAGGAGGGTTTTCTGGTGTGTCCCACTTTGATATGGAACGGTCCGGCAAAGTCCACACCTGTCCTGTAAAATGGAGGAGCTGGAGTGGTCCTTGAGGAAGGAAGCATGCCCATCAGGCTGGAGAGGGGCTTGGCATAGGCTCTCTGGCAGACAACGCAGGTCCTGCTGACGAGTTTGAGCAGGTTACGGAGTCCAGGGATCCAGTAAGAGTGAGCCAGGATGGAAGCCATGGCGGATACACCGGCGTGGCTGTAAGTGATGTGGAGAGTCCTCACCAAGAGCTTGGTTAGGACGGACTTGGGATGGAGGACGATCAACTTGGTTGGAGTAGCAGGAGCCTTGGGGTCTCTGACTCGGCTGCAGACTAGTAGATGTCCGTGTTGGGCCAGTTCAATCTGGAACCGGTAAAGCTGGTGTCCTGACGGTATGGCTTTAGACTTTTGCACAGCGTCGAAGACTTCTGGGTAGTGTTCACGTTGAGACAAGGCGTAGATCCTGTGTTTCGCGAGTTCAATCTCTTCGTAGGTGAGAGTGTCTGATGGGTGTCGTCGGCGTCTCTGGAGCGGACGACCAAACCTGAGGATCCAGGCAACCGTCCTCACCAGGGTGAAGAAGGACGAGAACCTGTTCCAAAGATCAGATAGGAAGTTTACCTGAGACTCGGTCATCTTAAGACAGGGCTTGACGGAAATGTTGAGTATGGAGGCAGGAGGTCTGCCTGGTCTGCCCCGAGGCCAGTCCTTCTGGGAGAGGAGGAGCCAAGGGGGACCTGACCACCAGAGTGCTGACATGATCAGGTCCTTTGCACGGGTACCACGACTGGCGAGGTCCGCAGGGTTGTCGGCCGATCTGACGTGGCGCCAGATGACGTCTGGAAGGAGTTGCTGGATTGCGAAGACCCGGTTCGCCACGAACCTGTTGAGCAGTGGGGGCGACTTGGGTAGCCAATGTAGGACTATTTCGCTGTCTGTCCAGGCATAGACTCGGTTGAGAGGGATGTCCAAGAGAGAGGCTGCACGACTCAGCATCTTGGCAAGGAGATGGGCTCCAGTGAGTTCTGCTTTCGGAATGGTCACAGGTTTCACTGGCAAGACCCTGGCCTTCGCGATGACCAAGGTCGAGCTGACGTGTCCATGGGAGCTGACGGATCTTAGGTAGATGCAGGCTCCGTAGGCGACGGCAGAAGCGTCCGAGAAACCGTGTAGAGTCCAGGAGTCAGACGGAGAGTCGATGTCAGGAACGATACGTCTTGGGACGGCATGGTTGTTTATGGATGGAAGGTCTGTCAGCCACTCATCCCAGCGGGTCTTGACGTCCTCTGGAACTGGCTTGTCCCAAGGAAGAGACCGCTTCCACGTCTCCTGGAACAGGATGCGGGCTGGGATTATAGCTGGACAGAAGAGCCCCAGGATGTCGAAGACACCTGCCGCACCTGAGGCAATGGACCGTTTCGTGGTCTTTGAGATGTTAGAAGTGGGGTTCGGAGTGGATACGTGGAGAGTGTCGTTGCCCACGTCCCAGTGGATGCCTAAGGCTTTGGGAGCTTGGCACGGTGGAGTGATAGGGACTGGTGAAGGGTCGGTCTCCAGCAAGTGGGGCGGGATCATGGACTTGAGATCTTTGGAGTTGGTCCTCCACTTGCGGAGAACCATACCTGCTTGGGCGAGTAGATCACAGAGTTCCGCCCTGAGTCCTTCTGCTTGTTCAACGTTTCTGGCACCTGACAAGACGTCGTCAACGTAGAAGGCGGAGAAGATGGCATCTGCGGCTGCAGGATGAGAGGCGGCGTAGAGGTTGGCCAAGGTGTGTAGAACCTGAGTAGCCAAGAATGGGGAGCTCTTGACTCCGAAGGTGAGCCTGTTCATCCTGCAGTCGAGGATGGAGCCGTTGGCTGCACGCATGAGGAAGCGGTGGAGGTTCTTCTCTTCGGAGTTCAGGAGAATCTCCCTGAACATTTTCGACACGTCTGCAGTCATGCCGATGTTGTGTCTTCTGAATCGTGTGAGTACATCCGGCAGGGGTGGATACAAGTTCGGTCCTGGCAGGAGTGTATCGTTGAGTGCGATTGAGTTGGATGAGCGAGCAGAGGCGTCAAAGACAGCCCTCACCTTCGTGGTGGTGGAGGAGTCCTTGAATACTCCATGCACTGGAAGATAGCAGGATGGAGTCTGGTTGAGTTCGTTCTGGGGAACGACCTCGGCGTGGCCCAAGTCGAGGTACTCCTGCATGACTACGGAGAAGGCGTTGAGCTTTCTCTTGGCCTTGAGGGACTTCTCGTTCGACAGGAGTCTTGAAAGGGCTTGACGGCGAGTGTTGCCAATGGTAGGCGGGTTGGATACTCGAGGCAGAGAGACAGAGAATCTGCCGTTTATTCTTTGGTAAGACTTGTTGAAGTCCTCGATGACTTGCTCGTCTTCTGGGGAGTGACTGGGGGCTTCAGGGACTTGGTCCAGATCCCAGAGTCGTTGTAGGTCCTCGGAGAGGTCGGTGGGCGTGACAGCCATGGTGAGTACAGGAGGGTTCGAGTACCTCACCATAGGTCCAGACAAGCAGAGTCCGAACCTGGTCGGTTGGGCCAAGAATTCTTTGATCCTAAATTCAGGGCCAGTTTTGACGAAGGATGCATCCATCCCGTTCAGCAGCACGTCCACCTGTCCACCGAGATCAGGGTCTGCGAGTCTGTAGGAGGAGAGGGCTGGAGAGGAAGCAATCTTGTCCTTGTCCGTCGGAGAGTCCAAGTGAGGGAGCTTCGGGTGAACCGTAAACCTGAACGGCTCAGATTGGAAGGATCCATCTGCGGAGCAGAGGGACGCCTTGACTATGAACTTGCATTGGACCAATGACCCACCACACTCTAGAGTACGAGCCTTGGGTGTCCTCTTGAGTCTGAGGTCGGAAGCCAATTTGTCTGAAATGGCACTAACGGCAGCACCATTGTCAAGCACGGCTCTGGCAACTACAGTCTGTCCTTCATTCTGTAGTGTGACCAGAGTGGTGTAGAGAAAACGAACGTCAGAAGTGGAGTCGTCGTCGTCCTTCCTTGGAGAGGCGTCTCCCAGAGTGGTCAGCATCTGTACAATCTTCGGTTCGGAGTTTGAGGAAGTCTAGTCCTCGATGTGAAGCATCGTGTGGTGCTTGGCACCGCAGGTCTTACAAGAGAACTTGCTTGGGCAATTCCTGTATCCGTGGAGACCTGAAAAGCAATTGATACATAGACGCTTATCCCTGACAAGCTTGTTCCTCTCGTCCACGTCCATGTTCTGAAATGCGGGGCATCTGAGTAGACCGTGGGACTCGTTGCAGGCTGGGCAATTCTGGAACTTCTTGTTGTTGCCGGGCTTGGTGTGTGTCTTCTGCTTGATGGGGTGGTGGCCTGAGCTATGCGTGTACGGAGGTGGAGCTGTCAAGGAAGCTGATACGTGGGGCGAGCAGTCGCTCTGGAGCTCTCGTTGCCAGTATCGAACGAACTTCGAGACAGTGTCCATGTCCGGTACGGAGTCGGGTTCTTTGTGACGCAGCCATTCCCTCTTGCAGTCAGGGTCCATCAGGCCGACGAAGACCATGGCGAGGTATGAGCTGAGACTGTCCCCTACCAGAGCATGAAACGTCTGGAAGGGTAGGATGAAGTCATCTCTGGCAGAAGCCATATCTGCGGCTGTGAGACGAAGGTGCTTCATCTTCTGGATCTTGGCTATGATGAGAGGGCACAAGACCTGAGGGGATCCAAACTTTTCCCGAAGTAGATCGAGCATAGAGTCCAAGTAGGAGTCTGGATCAGGAATGGAGTGGAAGATCTTCTGACCTTCCGGGTGCTTGACTGCTTTGATCAAGTGTCCTTTGATCTCGAGGTTTGAGTGTCCCTTGGCTCGGGCACTCACAGTGGCTTTGAACATGGTTTCAAAGTTAGCCCACTTGAACGGGTCACCCTCGAAGATGGGCACATCCAGGTGAAGAGACGAGTTGTTGTAACTCGAAGATCTAGCAGATGATGGTGACGAATCGGCGGGTGTCGTAGTCGTCGGTGTCGTTGGATCGTCTCGACAGGAGGAGTGGACATCTCGGGTGAGTATGGCTAGTCTGTCCTCCAGGTCTTTGAACCTGTTGTCGAGGATGTGGTTGCCTCTGGTGAAGCGTTGTGCTATCTTGAACCAGTCGTTGCATCTGGTAGACAGCTTGACGAAGGATTCTCGAAAGAGAGGGGAGTCCACAGCCAGGACGTTCTGGGCTGTGGTCAGCTCGTTGCTGAGTCCATTGCTATTTATCCAGAGCTCGTGGAACTGCTGGAAGTCCTTGATCGTTGTCTTGACTTTCTCGTAGGAGTCGTCGTCTCTGTCCTTCTCGGTCTCCTCCGATTCCTCGTAGTCCTCGTTGTCCTGGACGAGATCGTCTATCTGGTCCTGGATGCCTCTGTGGGCAAGTCTGAGTGAGTCCAAGTCTTTCAGGAGATCATCCGCAGCGTAGTTGGAGACTTCATCGGGGTGTTTGTCCAACAGTTCGGAGACCTTCCGCTGTAATCTGGTGAGCATGCCGCGCTTGTTGCCCCGTTTTCGATGGAGGGATCCCAACGTCTGGGCTAAAGGGGTAGGATCAGCCATTCCGTACAGTAGACAGAAGAAGAAGAGTAGAGCAGAGCAGGAAAAGGCAGAGTTACCGGGTGGTAATTAGGTTTGATTGGATTGGTAGTAAAAGTCAATTAGACTTCGCACGTTGAAGTTGGCAGGGCTGTTGCAAATGCTAAGGGAAGCAGATGCTTGCAGAGAAGAAGTTAGTCGTTGGAGAGCTTATAGTCTTCGGTGGATATCCGGCTCGAAGGACCAAACAATGTGGGGGGCGTAACTTCCCACACCGGGTAATCCCAAGAACTCAGGAAAGGTGTCGAAGGACCAGGATGCCCACTTGATCAGGCGCAGGCTTGTATCTTATCTCAACCGCTGGCCACAAAAGCTTGCAGTCTTGACAAGACAGCTAAAGCGTGCACACCTTAGTGAAATATAACTAAGTTTCTCAGAGGTGAACAACAATTATAATTACATACAATTTTACATTAAATACATCATGACAAGCAGAGAGTTACGATGGGTTTCGTAACTCTACCGCAATTGATGATATAATAAAGGAATAGAGCGGAAGTAGGAAATGATCGTTCTATAGTTCTAAGACCTGTCTGTGGACGTAGTCCCAGACAGAAGACAACCCATTTTCAGTGAGCAAATCTACCTGAGCACCATTTTCTAGCAGTATTTGAACCACTTCAACATGGCCATTGCGGCTGGCATACATAAGAGCGCAAGATCCACTCTTTTTCTGCAAATTTACGCTAGCCCCATTTTCTAGTAACACTGAAACCACTTCCGCTTGGCCATTATTACTCGCTACCATTAAAGCTGACCATTCATTCTTATTTGTTAAGTCTACGTGAGCCTTATTCTCAAGCAGTATTTTGGCCACTTCAACTTGACCTTTCTCACAGGCATACAATAAAGCAGACCACCCATTATTTCTCTGTAAATCTACCTGAGCCCCCTTTTCCAGCAGTCTTTTGGCAACTTCAGCATGACCATTCTCACTTGCGGACATAAGCGCTGACCGCCCACTGGCATTTTGCAAATCTACCTGAGCCCCATTCTCAAGTAGTATTTGGACTGCTTCATTTTGGCCATTATGACTTGCTACCATCAATGCCGACCACCCACTTTCATTCTGCAAGTCTACTAAAGCTCCTTCCTTTAGCAACATTTTGACCACTTTAGCATGCCCATTCTCACTTGCTAACACCAGAGCAAACCACCCACTTTTACATTGTAAATTAACCTGAGCTCCATTGCTTAACAGAGTTTTGACCACCTCAGCATGGCCATTCTCACTCGCTACCATCAATGCTGAAAGCCCATCCTCATCCTGTAGATCAACCTGAGCCCCATTTTCTAGGAGCATTGAAACTATACCACAATAACCTTGCCTACATGCTGACAATAAGGCAGAAGTGTTGCTGTAACCTCCATTGCTGATGTCACCTGAAAAGCTTTCCCTTGTCTCCATTTCTGTATAGCAGGAACAGCACAAAAGTTATTATAATTAAGTAGATTCATGATTCATGTGATCTACATTATTATCCTGATAGGTTGGTTTAGGTTGTCAAGGTGATCACAACTTTTCATGGGTTTTACAAGTTTAACTTACCATATGTGATCATAATGGAGTGGTAGAGTGAGTGAGACATTGCATTCACCTCTGATTATTGCTAATACTTCAGCAGTTAGTTAGTTGGTGATACTTCAGTCCACTATGGTTTGAAACTCATGCTTAGTTATTTAACTCACCATGGTTCACACCAAGAAATGAAATCAACTGAGCAGCACGTAGTAGTAGTAAGGATCAATGAACAGTGAATGACTCGTGTTTCAACTAATATCTTATGAAACGAATAAATGTTTGGCTCACTCCAGACAACATTAACATACAGCTTAGGCCAGCTTTGCAGTTTTCTGCCATTGAAGCTGAGCTATAGAAATACAGGTTTAAGGTTTTGTTAAAAAAGAGCTCAATACACAAATGGCAGACATGAACTATAACAGACTAGACAGACTGTTTGACAGACAGACTGACAAAACAGGAAGTGCACAAAATAAGAAAGATGATATGCCATTGACAAAAATCCAAAGTGTTGATAAAACAGACACAAACACAGGTCACATCACATCAAAAGGCTCCAATGAGTTGTAAGGCAACCTCCATGTTCGTGGCCTCACGAGATGAGAATAATTATAAATATCATATTAGCTTGTATGACACCATAGCAAAATGTTCAGTGTTCACAGAAAATCCTATATTTTGAGCGAGCCAATCCTTATGGCACAAATATTATAGCTACTAGCCACTGCAGTCTCAGTCAAGTTCTTTGTACTGTGAGTTTCCACATTGTGAATACAATGATTGGAGGTTTATGTTTTCCATAAAGGTTATTACATGTTTTGTATGTTCTATGTATATAGCTAGCTAGATGCAGGGAGGCTGACAGTAAACAGGAGAGCCTCACTGAGGTGACACACCAAAAGCTTTTACATTTACAAAGCAAGACAGAAGATCCCAGTAGCTAACCGCCAACAATAAGTTGAAACTAAAACATTATTACCCTAATTTGTCCTCAAATATGACAGAGAAAAAAACTATAGCAGTAATGTTCAGGCAAATAACTGATGGAGAAATTTTGTCTCACATATCCATACTCTCAATCATGCCTATGTAGGCGTGGTTCAGGGTGTGGCCTTGCAAGCTATACTATCGGTTCAGTTTTCAGTAAGGCATAAACCTAATCAGACTAGCTTTATGACCCTGCCAACAGTTCAGTGCAAAGTTTCTTGTTTTTGTTAAATACTGAAATTTTCCATGTTGACATAACAGCTTCTTTCTAAACTGGGGGGGAGTTCTATGAAGAGTTCTATGAAGCAACCTGGACAAAAATACACCCTGTGTGTACAAAAATCAAAATTTCTTTGACAGACAGTATTCTTTGTTATTAACATGAACTTAATACTACATTCACATGTAGAAGATATATCAGTTGCATTCAAATCCATGCATACCAGTCCAAAAAAACAAAGAAGACAACCGCATCAGATTTTGCTTGTGCAGTTAGCTTAGCTGCATGAAATTGCCAGTAAGTCAATGGGCGACCATGTGGTAAAAACTACTTGTCTTGTGAAGCAGGAAGCTGAATACACATAAGCATGGAAACAAACTATTAGTAACCACAAAAGAAAGCACTAACTTCTGCATCATAACTTCAGCATTCTAGCTATCTACTAACAGGAAAAGAATAGTGCACTTAGTGCCCTTTTAAATTTTTCACTTAAGCTCCTAGGTACACATAGTATGCATTCATTACCTTATAGGGATTCATGTTTTGATACTGTGGATGAAACTTTAATGTGTTCCCATCCTCCTAGCATGGTTAGCTGATTTTCCATATTTGTGCTGAAGCAACCACTATAATTTTATTTGACCAGAAGACACAACAGGGAAACTTATGACAGTGCTATAAGGGTTTTATCCTTAGTAGTCAGCATTAGTGAATATTGGCACAAAACATGAATGGTCAGAGTGATATCTATGGTTGAAAGTGGTTTAAAATGTGTTTTGTGAGGTAAAAAAAAAAAAATGACCTAGCTTAGCCATTCAACAATAAAAACAAGTGTTTCCACAGTAGTGAGGTATTACTTTAATATATTTTCATCTTCCATTGCTTTAATTTTAGTTTCTGCCTCTCGAAGTTTCAATCGTAATTGTTCGGCCTCTTTCTCCTTTTCCCGTAATTTAAGTTCTGTGATTGTGTCCTTGAGACTAGCAATCTCATCTTTCAGGGAATGAATTTCATGATTCAATTTACTTGACAACTCGTTTATTTTCTTTTCATATTCAATTTTGACTTGCAATATTTCAACGCTTGACGTCTCACTTTGCAAGGTAACTTGGTCTTCAAGCAACTGTCCATCCTCTGCAAACTTCATGGCATCCTTGGAGTATTTGCTCTTCAGATCTTTCTCTTCCTTCACTTGTTCTGATTTGGAAACTTCCTCTGCTTTGGTTTCATGCTTCTTTTTCAATTCTTGGAATTCTCTGTCGTACTTCTTTTCGAGCTCATCTATTTCAATTTGTTTATTTTGGGTAATCGTCATGTAAGTATCATAATATTTCCCAGTGACTTGCATCCCCAAATCCAATTTCTCAGATACTTCCTTGAGATTTGGTGTCATTTGAGCAGAATCTCCTTGAGGAAGAGCTTCTTTGACTTGTTGGTAAGTGTTGTTTGTAGTTTTAATTTTCATCTGTACTTTATCTCTCACATTTCTGAATACTTGCCTTCCCCTTGCAAAAACTTCTTCGGGCTCGGCAACTGGCATTGATGCAGAGTCTAATATTCCATGTTCTTCTGTGTTCTCTTCAGCATTAGGAAAATTGCGAAAAGCAGCATACTTAAAACTCGAGTTGCTTGACTGCTCTTGGATTCCAGCAGAATCAAAATCATCACTTTTCATGCTTTTCAATGAGCCTTCACTGGATCGTGTCGAAGATTGCCTCGGGCAGGGTTGTTGTGGTTGAGTAAAGCTATCGGATGGAACACTTACTGCATTGTCTTTTGGCTCTAGGGCTAATTTTTCTAATCTTCTCATTTCTTGTTGTATTTTTTTGGAAATAATTTCTAGTGAAGGAGTGACATCAAAAATTTGAAAAAACATTTTGAGTTTGGAATGATCCATTGAACACTGGGCTACTGCTATTTCCAGAAAGTTCCTGGCCACCTTTTTGGAATCACTTCCTTCTTTATACTGACCGTACATTTCTTGTCCGATTAAACCCATACCTTTGGCTTGATCCAAGACGGAACCCAATTCTGGGTGTAGGACAGTTACTATATCACTAGTGAGTGTACCTACAGCTTTCTTCACAATTCCGAAATCGTATAATTCTTCTTGTGTGTCAATACTATCGCTACTGCCGGGCGGTGCGCTAGGTAAATCTGGATTAGACGCCATCTTATCCACTTGATCTTATTTCGTCACTCGCGAAATATAAATAAACAAAATGGGGGTGTAACAAGGCGGGTCTATTGTGTGCGTCTTCTATTGTGCGCGACATTTTGGGGAAAAGATTGCTTTATTGGTACCCTATGAGGTGCAATACAACTAGCTTTTTTCTACCTTTTAACCCCTTTTGCCTTCAGAGTACAATTTGGTTAATAAAATCTTCATTGGGGCGCCGCCCCCTCTGGCCCTTGTAGCTGACAGTACTGCAGGCCAGCTAGTCAGGATGCTTTGAACTACTACTGGTGGAGTTGCAAAGAGAGATATAGTCAGCCAGCCAGCCAAGAACAGTTCTAGCTGGCTGGCTGACTATATCTCTCTTTGCAAATCTATCAGCAAGGTGCACTGCTGGTATATAGCTCTTTTTTTCTTTTTTTTTTAAGTCCTAAAAGATGTCATTCATGAATAAATTAATCTATTATGAAAGTGATTTAAAATGTGTTTTGTGAGGTAAAAACTAAAAAGTGACCTAGCTTAGCTATTCTACAATAAAAAAAAAAAAGTGTTTCCACAGTATTGAGGTATTACTTTAATTTATTCGAACATTTTCATCTTCCATTGCTTTAATTTTAGTTTCTGCCTCTCGAAGTTTCAATCGTAATTGTTCGGCCTCTTTCTCCTTCTCCCATAGTTTAAGTTCTGTGATTGTGTCCTTGAGACTAGCAATCTCATCTTTCAGAGAATGAATTTCATGATTCAATTTATTCGACAACTCATTTATTTTCTTTTCATATTCAATTTTGACTTGCAATATTTCAACGCTTGACGTCTCACTTTGCAAGGTAACTTGGTCTTCAAGCAACTGTCCATCCTCTGCAAACTTCATGGCATCCTTGGAGTATTTGCTCTTCAGATCTTTCTCTTCCTTCACTTGTTCTGATTTGGAAACTTCCTCTGCTTTGGTTTCATGCTTCTTTTTCAATTCTTGGAATTCTCTGTCGTACTTCTTTTCGAGCTCATCTATTTCAATTTGTTTATTTTGGGTAATCGTCATGTAAGTGTCATAATATTTCCCAGTGACTTGCATCCCCAAAGCCAATTTCTCAGATACTTCCTTGAGATTTGGTGTCATTTGAGCAGAATCTCCTTGAGGAAGAGCTTCTTTGACTTGTTGGTAAGTATTGTTTGTAGTTTTAATTTTCATCTGTACTTTATCTCTCACATTTCTGAATACTTGCCTACCCCTTGCAAAAGCTTCTTCGGGTTCGGCAACTGGCATTGATGTAGAATCTAATATTCCATGTTCTTCTGTGTTCTTCTCTTCGGCATTAGGAAAATTGCGAAAAGTGGCATACTTGAAACTCGGCTGTTCTTGGACTCCAACAGTATCAAAATAGTCAATTTTCAATGAGCCTTCACTGGATAGTGCCGAAAATTGCCTCGGGCAGAGTTGTTGTGGCTGAGTAAAGCTATCAGAAGGAACACTTACTGTACTGTCTTTCGGTTCTTGGGCTAATTTTTCTAATCTTCTCATTTCTCCTTGTATTTTACTCGAAATAATTTCTAGTGAAGGAGTGACATCAAAAATTTGTAAAAACATTATGAGTTTGGAATGATCCATAGAACACTGGCCTATTGCTACTTCCAGAAACTTCCTGGCCACTTTTTTGGAATCACTTCCTTCTTTATACTGACCGTACATTTCTTGTCCGATTAAACCCATACCTTTGGCTTGATCCAAGACGGAACCCAATTCTGGATGTAGGACAGTTACTATATCACCAGTGAGTGTATCGACGGCTTTCTTCACAATTCCGAAATCGTATAATTCTTCTTGCTTGTCAATACTATCGCTACGGCCGGACGGCGCGCTAGGTAAATCTGAATCAGACGCCATATTTTATCCACTCAATCTTGCGTCGTCACTCGCGAAATACAAACTCGCAGGGTGAACGTAACAAGGCAGGCGCGCGGAGTATTTCACGGAGGTTATCTAGCGAATTGGTTATAGGCCACAACAGGGAAATTTCTCTTTTTCACTAAGTATGATTTCCTGACAAAAGAAACATTTTCCAAACAAGAATCCTTTGTTTCCTAGAAGAACTGACACAGTCACATTATACGTAGCAGACTAACTAGAGATCAGGAAGATTGTGTAGCTTGGAAATTAAGTGGGTAACTTTTATAGCCGTCTTGCATAAAATAGCAAAAAGTGGGGGAAGAGTTCAAGGACCTCCATCTTCCCCTTACATCAAATAGCTTTGTATTAAAAAGGTTTGCTAAACTAATTAAAAGCTTTAGCCCAATCTCCAATACAATACCCCCCCCCCTCTCTTTCCTGAAAACACCAAAGGTGTTATCAGGATCGTGAGAAACACAAATTATTTCCCCCAGTTTTTGTTAGCTCTTGGCAACCGTGAACAGGGCATGGTGCAGTCACTCATGAACTCAATTATTATTATTATCGTAAATTATTATATAACTACATAAACTCAACTTGAGCATAATGCGACATGTATATACTACACGATCACAGAAATGATAGCACGTGGAATGAAAATTCTCTAGATATGATTTCTAAGCTAGACACAGTTCCTCCTCTCTCTAATGGCCGTGGTCTGGAACTCTCTTCCTACATACAACACACAGGCGCGCACACAAACATACACATATAAAGAAAGTGCATCACTACGTTGAAAAAAGAAAAAAAAAGCTTAAATGTATTACGGTCCAATCCCTCTCACTTTGCATAGCATACATACCTGGGTGCAGACTTGATGATGTCATCAACTCTGAGAATCATCTCGGCAGCTTCCGCAGCCGACAGGAGCACTTGCCTCTTTACCTGATAAGACTCTGTGATCCCCAGAGCAGCCATGTCTCCCACACAGCCTTTCTCCATGTCTAAACAAACACATGCACAAACAAGTGACACACACAGCGAGTCCAGCTCAAGGGAGTTCATTGGTTCAAAATATGTTGTTGTTCCCAAAAATAATACGACAGTAGGCTAGAACCTTAACCCATTCGACACTGTAACTGCATATATGCGGGCGAAAACTGTTCGGGATCTTCTATTCCTCACAAACGCCAGCCAAGAGATGGCATCTGCTGCACCTGAGTAAACTCTGGTGCACCTGAACGATTGGAACTCATTATCACCCTATCCATGTTTCATTGCATGTGTGGGTGTGTGCTTGCACAAGCCCACTGTGTATCACCCCACCTTTTCCTGTATGTACCATGTGCTCTTTCTTTTATTCCTTTTTATTACCCAAAAACCTAAGTCACTGAGACCTTGGCCAGGGTTTCATCTAGTGGGGGTGCAGGGGGGGGGGGGGGGAAACTCCCCCCCCCAAAGTCCTCAATTTCCCCCCCAAATTCCTCAACTCCCTCCCCAAAAGAAAATATTCAGATAGATGATGTCATTTAAAAATAATTGTGAGTGTGTCCAAAAGTTTAAATGGCAAGTCTGCGCTTTTTCTGGTTCTTCCAGTGTTCTACTATTGTTTCTAGCTCTCTATAACTTAATTTCTCAGGACCTTCAATGCAAACTCGCATAGCTTGATCAAGAGTTTCTTCACTGAGCCTGCTTCTCAACCTTGTCTTTACAAGCTTCATGTCACTAAAGCTTCTTTCTACAGTTGCTGTGGTAACTGGAAGTACCACACAGAGAGAAGCCAAACGTTCAAGGTTTAGAAAGCCAGCTTTCAGTGTGTGATTTGTTAAAAGATCAGATAAAACATCAGAACATGAAGATTCTCTATAGTTGGTGAACAGTATCCTGTGGTCAAATTGTGCACTAATTAGAAACTGTGCACCAATTAGAAATCATCAAACACTAATACACTAAGAGTGGAACCTGTAAAGTCAGAGGCTACCTTCCCCCCCAAACCAAAAATCCTAGATGAAACCCTGTTGGCTCCTAGTTACTTACTATTGCATGCCAACTAACATAGGCTGGTCCTTCGAGTTGCTCTACTATTAACCCGGGCTCAGGGATTTACAACCCCTGAACAAAAACAGGTCCGCATTCTCCGAATTAAAAAACAAAACAAAACGAACTATGCTAGATTATTACATTGTTATTTCTTTTCCATACGTGTAAAGTAGGCTTTTATAAATATTGAACCGTACCGGAAGGTTACGTATTTTTTTAATTGTCTGAAAACTGAGATTGAGAAGAAAAAAAATTGGACTGAGAATTTTCAGGACACCGAGCGCCCACATTTTTTTTTGTTGCCTACGGGCCTCAAACACTCAGAATAGAATATAAAGTATGAAGCATATAGAGAGTCCCCTCAGCATTTTGGAAGAATATGGACAAGTTTTTCTACTGGACATCAAGAGTAATCGATTGGGTTAGTTCCTCGGAGTCTCCTCGAAACCTCCTGTAAGATGGACTGGCTCCGGTTCATTTTCAGGCTTTTAGAAGCATATTTGCTTGTTATAAGACTATAGCTACCTACTTTATATGCCTGGCTAAGCGTTGAAGAAACTCTGAATCGAAAGGGTTCAGTGGGGCTCACTGGTTGATTTTTCAAATTTTTTGTTTTTCCTATGCCCCCTGTGGATTCCAGTGACTGCTACAGATTCTGGAGTTGGGGATAACTCAGCATAAAAAATTAAAAAAAATTTAAAAAAAAAAGAGAAAGAAAAGAAAAGAAAAGAAGCGAAGTCTATTGTCTTCTTCACTTGCAGATAATGATGACAATAATAGTTATTCAAATGCTGGGCAGAGCCATAGAGTATAGGAAGTACAAAGTTTAATGGGCAATTTGAAACCTTTCATGTGTTGCCCAAAGTGCATGTCTAATTCCTGAGGAAGATGGTGTTGTTAGCTGATAAATGTATTGGAAGCCCATACACAACCAGTTTACTGACCGTAGTCAAGTGATAGAAGCAGCTGCACTGAAAAAGGTTGGAGAAACGATGCACATGCTAGAAACGATGCACATGCTTGACAATTACACAGGCAAGCTGTGTCTGACAGCGATGTGATGGACATCACAGTGAGTTGTGATAGAACATGGCAGAGGCGTGACATTTCTTCATTTGGGTTAGTTTTACTGAGCTGGTGTTGGATTATGTTGTAAAATTCAAATTTTGTGAGTCTTGTCGGTACTGGAAAAGTGAAGACCTTACATCGGAAATTATAGACTAGAAGAAACGCCATACTTCACAGTGCAAAAGAGACATTAATGGCAGTGCAGCTTCTATGGTAGCTCTTGGTACGCTGGGTATATTGTTAAAGTTCGATAAGTAGAACTTGAGATATTGCAAGCTTGTATGTGATAGGGACTGTAAATACCAAGCCTTTAGCTACAGGAAAAACCATAGTATGGTGAATTGCTAGTTGAAAAAATTGATTGTATTGGTCATGTCCAAAAAAGTATGGGAACTGCGTTACAAAACTAATACAAAGACCAAAAGCTTTCAGATGGCAAAACAATTGGGGGAAAAGGTAGTCACAAGTCTCGGTCAACAAAAACAGATAGAAAAATTGAGAGACTGAGAAGCAGGAAGAGGTAGATAAAAGGAGGAGAAGGGAATTCACGGTTCAAGAAGCAAGAGGCTGAAGAAAGAAAAGCGCTCAGGAAGAAGAGAAAATGATGTAACTGAACTAAGTGGTAGAGGATACAAGACAGGGGTTCATTTAGGGGGCAGGTCCTGGGGGGGGGGGGGGTCGGCCCCTTTAAAGTAATTCTTCAAATTTCATAAGTGAAAAGCAAATAGAGGTGGGCGGTATACTGGTATTTTCGATATATCGTTATTGTATCGCAGCTAATTTTTAATACTGATATACCGACCACATGCGAATCGAACACCACAAACAAAAAAATTAACTAATAACTGACAAACACAATTGCTTTATAAAGCCACACCAATAACAACAAATTAAATAAACCACACCCCACCACACACACTATCACCGGGACTGACTGACCGAGCCCCATGGTGTGCTGGCCCTTGGAATGCAGAGCGCGAAGTTGTGAGACAAGCTCAGAGCTGTCATAGCCAGCGTTGTCTGCAATGGCCGTGGGGAGTTGCCTAAGGGCGATGGCAAAGGACTCGATAGCCAGAGACTCTTTGCCAGGAGTGGTAGCAGCCAGCTCCTGCACTGCGTCGGCCATTGCCATCTCTGAGGATCCTGTGGTGGTGGAGTGAGAGGATTATTAATAATGCAATGATAAAAATTGAGTTAGGTATGTTCGGTATTGTCCAACTTTCCCCTTCAAATAAAAATTAGGATATCTCTTATTTACAATTTAAGCCATAATAACAACAACAATAACAATAACAACAACAATAATAATAGCAAATTTTTCTCTTTTTAACAGCCAATATCCTTAATTATAATTTAACCCGATGTTTCGACTTCTTGCCGAAGTCCTCTTCAGGGGTCAACTTTGCTATTATTATAATTATTTCAGCTGAGAATGACTGAATCAAACAATAAAATAATACTAACACAATTCATAACATTTTGTTTCAATATAAACTTGCTGGCAATACACACATAGAATACTGCTATAACAGACCACACCCACCCACTCACCTCCCCCATAGACCACTCTGGTCTCCTTGACGGTTTGCTGCAGCACGCACAGAGCATCGTGCAGGGAACGTTCAGACTCGTCCAATATCTGCTGAGTGGCTCCTCTCAATACCACAGTACACGCCTCCCCAAGAGACACACCAGAGAAACGCAGCAGCTAACAACAACAACAACAACAACAACAACCTGTTAGGAATACTGTAAATACAAAACTGGACATTAAATACTCACAAATATAAATGCCATCCATCAAAATAAATAAATAAATATAAAAAGGAACCCTATCAACACTAAATGTTCTAAAATATATTTATTTTAAAAACTTTTTTGTAGTATATTACAATTCATAATAATACTACAAAATAAGCCGAACAACAACAACAACAAATATATATATATATATATATACGTAGTATTATGTTGAAGAACATAGTAAATATGCCTCTCTATAATTAAACTAAGTGCTGAGCCCAAACCAAACACTATCACCACACACCACTGTATAACACTCCGGTCACAAATTACAGACCAATCCTAGCCTGTCAGTATGCCAGTCTAACCACACCTCTTCATTTGACCAGAAAAGTTAACCCATGAGAACTCCCAAGCTACCTTGTCTTCTCCGATCATGATCTCTTCGATGAGTTTGCAAGAGCCGAGCTTCACTTTCTCCGGGTTGCCAAACGTGGACACAATCTCGCCACCCAGAACGAGCGCCAATTGTTCGATGCCTTCAAAATCAGCATGCTCTATCGCCATGACGCCAGCATCAGCAAACAGCTGCTCCGGGTAGTTGTAAATAAGTTGCCTGACAAGAAAATCACATTAATAATATGCACAGTATATGTTACATAGATTATGAGTATATATATATATATATATATATAATATGTTGTTTAGAGTTGTATAATTGGAGACAAACTACAATAGAGATTCAATATCAATAACTATTTATATTACATTAATAGAAAAAAATATGAACTGTTTATTGGGTGAATGAATTGAGACTCTTACTAACGAGTCTTGATTGAGATTTTGATATGGCAAAGTTCAAAGAGGTCAATGCGTGTCCACTCCCCGGAGGCTACTAAAAAACTTAAACATTAGCGCAGGCGCAAGAAATTTAGGAGAAAAAACTTCTAAATAATGCCAGAAAAAAATGGAAGACAAAGATCTACGGAGACAGAAGAGGACAGATGTTCACAGTTAGGTCTTACAAACTTAGCGGAGTTCATTTTCTATTCAATTAGTGACGGTGGTAAGTTGCCTTGGTTAATGTGCTGTTTGTTGTAGCTATACAACTTGCAGAACAGATTGGTTCTTACTTGAAAATCAAATTTCCAATAGTCAAGTCACTAAGAGCATGCAACACAATGCTTTTTCTACTAGAGCTCTGGTACAATAGAGCATTTTCAATGGATGGACTTTGGAAAGGCAGCTTGATAAGCCGAATCCTTTGGTTTAGCAATCCTTACCAGTCTCGGAAACTTGATTGCTTACCCCTAGAAAATCAATTGCTTAATATTCGAGTCACAAGGAGAATACGATGCAAGTCTTGTACTGGTATATCCAGTGATCAAGTGTATATATGTGTGCACAAGTGTTGTGTGTTAAGAAAAACACAATAAATTAAGGGGAGATTTACCCATAAAAAAAAGGGTTTTTTTTTTTGGTTTTTTTAAAACTTTTTATATTTTTTATTTTGCGAAGTTTCAAGTCAATTGGACATTTCTTTATTTCTTTATGATTTTTTTCGTCACCCCTACTTATTGTAGACTTGCTGTATCACCCGCTCGGGAAGAATCCAATCTTTCATGTCTTACCGTTACCGTTTGTGTAGCGCGCACCGCTCATTCGTTGTTTACAAGTACAGGTTATTATAGTTCAAAATAAAGCACACAGGAAGAGTTAACCCTTTGCGGACGAACGCGGGCGAGCAATTATGTAATTAAATACGCGCACGCCGTAAAACCAATTAGTTGCCCGAGACGACGACGTTTTACCAGTGGAGTTCGACACGTGGAAAAAGAAAACGGGCAAGTGTTTCGTTTGTGTTAGGCCTCAAATAATCGGCCTCTAGCGTTGTAGCTATGGTAATTCGTTAGTTTATAGTTTATAGAGTTGTTTTCAATACAAACTTTGTTGGAATTATCGAGGAGGCCATAGTTTGTTAGCTATTTTTTTAGCTTATATTTATGAAAGGAGAAATCACACCCAAGTGTAAGTTCTAGTTTTAGTTTGCTTATTTCTAGCTACTTTAGGCCTTTACTTCTTAGTAGATGTTCTATTTGAAAATAGCTAGACACAAAGTGTAGGAAAAAAATTTTTTTTATTTAGTTGGTGCACTTGATATAAGTTATACTTATTTTATAAGACTTATTTTGTAGAATAGAGATTGCAAAATGTATACTATGTAAGCTACTGAAAGTTTTAGCGCGCTACGCGCTCGTAACTGTAATAACAGAGCAAAAAAGAGCTTGTCACGAATTCGTGACAGCCGTATTCTCTTGACGCACCCGGTATGTCACAGATTCGTGACCATCGTACGCGCACGTTAAGTTACGGCGGTCACGAATGCGTGACGGTCGTACGCAAAGGGTTAAGTAACCACGTAAACTGCACACCAATTGGAATAAGTGGGGGCGACTGCGCACGCCGTGTGTTCTTTCTTTGATCGAACCTTTGCTGCTGTTTCTTATTTTGTTCGAGTTGATAGTTTCTTCCATAACCCGCGTTATGGGGAACAAGCGTTGTGCTAAGGGGGGCTGGAATCATTTTTTTATTTTTTTTATTTTATTGTAGATACAGGCTTACTGGATGTGGATCCCAAGTTTCAAGACCAGTGGACATTTCTACAGCTTATAATGATTTTTTTTATACACACTAGTTCATTGTTTCAGTTATTGTATCACCCGGGAAAGAACCGTTCACTTTATTTCTTACCGACTATTTCTTTGTTTACTGTCAAACCTATGCTTGTTATAGTTCAAAATAAAGCACACAGGAAGTGCTCAGTGACTATAGCAACGAGCAACTACGTAGTATAAGTAGGTGGGACTGCGCACGCCGGGTGTTCTTTTCTTTGCTTTGATCGGAACTTCAGCTATTCGGCTTATCTCTCTTTTTTTCTCAATAAAATGCCTAGAAAGTTGGGGGGAAAGGAGAATGTTGGGGGTTTGGCGGCACTCAGTGGCAACAACAGTCACCTACTAAACGAACAAGGACGGATTCAGAGGCTACACGTCCCTCGGTGAGTAAGACTAAATTGTCTAGCTCACCACCTAGGTCTATAGGGTTTGCTGCTGGGAGCTCTAGTTCTCTATTGCGCCCAAGAAATCGTAAATCCTCGAGTCCATTGACAAACAATAGATCTGAAGCTGTCTCTGATGCTGGTTCAACTGAACCAAATAATATTATCTGTTCCATTGGCCAGTTGAGGGATTCTGTAGTGCAGATTCACCACTGCCCAAAGTATCCCTTGACAGTTTCAGAAAACAGTAGTGGTAGAAGGGGGCTAGTTTCTAGAGTAACGCTTGGTTGCGAGTGTGGGTGGTTCCACCATGTAACTGACCCTTATAATAGAGACCATCTCTCTGTGAATTCACGAGCGGTATTGTCAATGAGATTGATAGGGAGGGGTCCGACATGTCTGAATACTTTCTGTGCGGGTATGGATCTTCCAGGAGGTTTGTCGCATGCCAGTTATAAAGAGTACAATGCTGATCTATTTGAGGCAAGCAAGGTTGAGCTTCGCTCACATCAACTTTCTTGTGCTGATAGACTGTGGGTTATGTCAGCTGGTGGGACTTTGTTTGTTCCCCCTCGTATTGATTCTGAAAATAATACCGGGGACGAGTCTAATGAGAATGGCGGTGATGAGTCTAGGAATGACACGGCAGAGTCGAATGATGACAATGCAGAGTCAGATCAAAATGATGATGCAGAGTCAAGTGAAAATGATGATGCAGAGTCAAGTGATTCAGGAGGAATCCTCTGAGTCAGATTCTGAAGCAAGTTGCAGCCATGATGATCAGGCTGACTCTGACGGGGTGGGTGTCGACAGTGACGTCCCATCTAACGATTGGACCGAGCCCCCATTAGATGTTACTGTAACGTTTGATGGAACTTGGTCTAAACGGGGTTACACTGCCCATGTTCTGGATCAGGTAGTATTGAGCAAATACTGCCAACACTGTTCACGAAAGATGAATTCCTTGGGCATTGATGAAGTTCAAGCCAAGGAATCAGTGGAATTCCAGACGTGGTACGCAGACCATGAAGATCATTGCACTCTTAACCATAGGGCACATCTGCGCTCATGGAACTTGAGGTTGCTTTGGTGTTGTGGAAACGCTCTGTGGAGCGCCTGAATTTACGGTATGTATATGTGGTCAGTGATGGTGATTCTAAGGCCATCTCGGCAGTACAAAATGCCGAGCCGTATGGTTCAGGTGTTTGTATTACAAAATTTGGTGTGTGGGACATGTGCAGAAAAGGGTAGGATATGCTTTCATAACTCTTTGTAAGAACCCTCCAATAGAGATCGTAGAAATTGTAGTGAAAAAGGCCATACCGGCCCGAAAAGCCACTAAGAGACGCTCCGCCGTGGAACCTATTCCTGCCGTAACAAAGCAGGAAGTGAGAAAAGTACGGATTGGTGGCAAAAATGGCATTTCAAAAAATAAAAAATAAAACTCCTGCAGAAATACTATGGCAATGCCATACGTGAGTATGCAGGAGATTTGGAGGGAATGATACGTGCCTGCTGGGCAGTGTTCTACCACCCAATCTCCACAGATGCTGATCCACAGCACCATTGCTGTCCTGAAGGTCCAGGTTTTTGGTGTAAATTTCAAAGAGCCAAGGCCATGAAGGTTGCTCCGCCACCTCACTTGAGTGAGAATGACTCTAAGCGTCTCATTCCTGTGAGGCTGGCAAAGCATGTCAAGCCAATATTCGAACGACTTTGTAGTCGTAAGTTATTGGCAAAATGTGTTCTAGGGGCGACACAGAATCAAAATGAAAGTTTTAACAACATCATGTGGGATAAATGCCCCAAGACTACATTCTGCTCTTATCTGTCAGTCCAAGTTGCTTTGAACCTGGCTGTACTTCAGTTCAACAAGGGGGCAATCTCATTTGTCTCCATTGCTGAACGTTTGAAGATACAGTTAGGTTCCTGCTCTATTCGATACTTCAGGGAGAAGGACGTCTTCCGTATCAATAGAGCAGAGAAGAGGCAACAGGCTGTGGAGAAGAAAAGAATGGAGGCTGTGAAGCGACGTAAGACTGCAGCTCAGCGTCAGTTGACTGCATCTGAAGGTCGGACATACCAGGCTGGGGGATTCTAAGATGAATATATTATTCTGATTTTGGTGACGGTTCGAGTCGGAGATAGAGGGCATAGTTGTTGCAGTGCCAATGATATCTGCATCTGTGTGTTAGGGCAATGATGAAAAAAGCAAGACCCTCTAAAATCTGAGCCCTACAACCATAATATTGTAATAGTTTTAGACCAACACACACACACACACGAACTTCAATTATCACTTTCTAATTGTCACTTTTTCTTTCACATGCACACATATCTGGCTGGCCTGGGGTCTTGTTGAGCTCCTTTGGAGTGAGCCATGATATCAAGGTAACTTCTAAAACCTGAATTTAGGTCTAAATATTCGCTGTATGCAATATTATGCTTTCTTGCAGGCATTGTCAGCTGTTATTACAAGTGTCGTGTTTAACCTCAATTATCTCAAAACTACATTTTCCCAAAGTGGTCATACTTCGGTACATCATAACTTACTCTCACTATGTTCTTATTTTTATGTTTATATATCATTTTAAAGCTCATATTCTACTCTTTAAAATTAATTGATACTTTTTCAAAAAATTATTTTTTTCTTCAGTTATGCAAGTTTTTCTTTAAAAAAATGAATTTTTGGACATTTTTGGACAAAAACAATTATAAAAAAATAAATAAGAAGAAATTCCAAAAAGTATCAATTGAATTATGAGATAAAAGTATACTGAATGTGTGAAAAAAGTTTGGAGTGTTGAGGATCATGTCTGATGGGGGCTAACATCGTACCGAATAGGTAAAGGGTGAGTAGACGATGAAACCGATCACTTTGGGTGGGTGGGGCCAAGTTGATATATCTGTAGTTCATCTTGAAGATGATGTTTTACTCATCATTTTAAGACTTGAAGTATGAAAAAATACACATGGATGACTGAGTTATGACCAAATAAGCAAAACACCCCAAAAATGGTTCCAGCCCCCTTAGGGGAGATTTACCCATTAAAAAAAAAAGGGGTTTTTTTTAACTTTTTTTATTTTTATTCAGTTGGTTGAAGCTGTGCACGAAGTTTCAAGTCAATTGGACATTTCTTTATTTCTTCATGATTTTTTTGTCACCCCTACTTATTGTAGACTTGCTGTATCACCCGCTCGGGAAGAATCCAATCTTTCATGTCTTACCGTTACCGTTTGTGTAGCGCGTACCACTCATTCTTTGTTTACAAGTACAGGTTATTATAGTTCAAAATAAAGCACACAGGAAGAGCTAAGTAACCACGTAAACTGCACACCAATTGGAATAAGTGGGGGAAACTGCGCACACGTAGCGTGTTCTTTCTTCGATCGAACATTTGCCGCTGTTTCTTATTTTGTTCGAGTTGATAGTTTCTTACATAACTTGCGTTATGGGGAACAAGCGTTGTGCTAAGAAGCGTCCCAGAGTCTTCCAAGGCACCAGGATACAATTGATGGCTCCAGTAGAGTCTCCGCAGGTTGACACGGAGGCTATCCCACCTTCAGCAAGTTAGCAAAAACTTAGTGGCAGTTCAGCTGGGTTTATTTCTGGGCGCTCTACTACTGTATTGCGTCCCAGAGGTAGTAAATCTTCTCCTGAGCTTCCAAACAGTAGTTCTGGAACTGTCAGAATGGACAGGCCCAAGTCAGCAAATACTATTTGCTCTATTGGGCAGTTGAGTGGTGCCTTAGAGCAGCTTCATCACTGCCATGGGCATCCCTTGACAGTTTCAGAGAACAGCAGTGCTAGGCGGGGGTTGGTTTCTCGTGCAACTTTTAGTTACCAGTGTGGGTGGTTCCATCACACAACTGATCCTCACAACGTGGACCATCTCTCTGTCAATGCCAGAGCTGTTTTTGCTTCTAGAATGATAGGTAGGGGCAGTGCTTCACTGGAAACTTTGTGTGCAATATTTGACTTCCCTGGTCGGTTGGGTGGTCATTCCTACGGAAAGTATAACTCTGACCTGTATGATGCCAGTAATGACGCTGTGTTGGCTGACCAGTTAGCCTGCGCAGATGAGCTGCGTGTCATGCATGCTGCTGGAAAACACTTTGTTCCCCCTCGTATAGATTCTAAAAATAATACCAGTGATGAGCCTAGTGGTAGTGGCGGAGACAAACCATTGGAAGAGGCTGAGCAATCAGATCAGTCTGTGAGCTCAGACTCCCGAGTCATCCTGTTCCGACTTAGAGGAGGACTCCGGTTTGGACGACCCTGGGTCTGACATGGCTGATTCTGATGCTAGTCAAGGGTGGAGTAATAATTCTTCGAAATTTCGGGAAATAGGATTTTCAGTATGTCAAACTTTCTAGCCAAAAATCTGGAAGCAGAATTCACTTAGAAACTAGCACTACTTATGTTTGTAATCACAGGTAGGGTGTCTAGTTACTGAATGGGCGACAACAGCGAGCTGGCACTGAAATACTCATTCCACACTCTTACCATTTCCTACTGCACTGGCAACTGTAAGCCATCCTTGTAAACGGTCCCTCTCAACGTGACGGATATTCATCTCCGAAAAGGAACTTCGAACTACACTGGCTGAGGCCTAAGTAAACTCTGGCCCTCCTCTGAAATAGGTACAACCTCGGCGTCAGAAATGTAACGCGGAGTAAGAGGCGACCCATCTAACGTATGGACCGGCGAACTATTAGATGTAACCGTTACTTTTGATGGTACTTGGTCCAAACGGGGTTACACTGCCCTTTATGGTGTGTGTGTGTGTTGTGATGTCATGGGATACGGGCCGTGTTTTGGATACTGTTGTGCTTAGCAAATACTGCGGTAAATGCCAAGCCAAGCTCCGAGCTTTAGGCCTCAATGAAGATCAAGGTGGTACAAGTTCCATAAGAACTTCTGCACACTAAATCATGAGGGGACATCTAAGTCCATGGAGACTGAGGAGGCTTCGATTCTGTGGAAACGGTCGGTTAGTAGATTGAACCTGCGGTATGTGAATGTGGTCAGTGATTGTGATTCAAAGGACATAGTTCAGTTACATAAAATTATGCCGTATGGTTCTAATGTTAGTATTGAGAAATATGAATGTGTACGACATGTGCAAAAACGAGTAGGAGCTTTTATTATCTATCTGAGAAAGAACCCCCCCTCTGATAGAGATGGTTGAAGTAATTGTGAAAAAAGGCCGCAAGGCCAGAAAAGCCACTAAGAATTGCCCCGCCGTTGAAGCTACCCCCGATATTACCAAGATGGTAGCTAAAAAAGTACGGATTGGTGGCAAAGGTGGAATTTCGGAAAAAATATATAAGACCCTGCAGCAGTATTATGGCAATGCCATAAGAGAGCACGCAGGAGATTTAGAGGGGATGATAAAAGCCTGCTGGGCAGTGTACTACCATTCAGTTTCCGCGGCCTTATGCCGTTTCATAGCCTTCAATCTTTTCTTCTCCACTGCCTTATTCCGCTTTTCAGCTTTGTAAATACGTCTCCGATTTCTCTTTGACATGTGATTTACAAAGCTGGAACCAGGTTGCACTTTCATGCGAACTACTAGGGGGATGAATGAAAGAGCCCCCCTATCATACGAAAGCACACCAAGGTTCACGGATATCAGAACAGTTTTGAAGGAGTAGAATGTAGTCTTAGGGCACCTTTCCCATATGATGTTGTTAAAACTTTCGTTTTGATTCTGAGTTGCCCCAAGGACACATCTCGCCAACAACTTCCAGACTACATAGTTTGTCGAAGAGTGGCTTGATGTACTTTGCCAATCTCAGAGGAATGAGACGACTAGAATCGTCATCACTCAAATGAGCTGGTTCAGGCAGCCTCAAGGCCTTGGCCCTTTGGAATTTACACCAAGAACCAACACCTTGAGGACAGAAATGATGGTGGGGGTTCGAATCTGTGGCAGAGCGTCACAGGGAAGCTGCCGAGGGTACCACTTGTGCACCACGGTTGCTCGTAGAAGATGACAATTGAATACTGAACATTGCTGGTGTGTCGGAGATGGAGGGTAATCTGAGTGTCATGGGTAAACCTGGGTGCTTTTTGGGGCAATGATGATAAACAAGACCCTCGAATTCTGAGCCCGATACAGTAATCATGTACACACACACAGACACATCTGGCTGGCCTATGTTACTGTGGAACTCTTGTGGAGTGACCCATGTTCACAAGGTAACATAGTAAATACTTATTTTCCATTGGAAACTCCATTATATGCCTTATTTTATTCTATTACAGGCATTATCAGCTGGAATAACTTGTGTTGTGGTTAACCTCATTTTCTCAAAAGTGGAACTGTCAATCTTCTAAAAATCATAACTTGCTCTCACTATTTTTTTACAGTGTTGTTTTTGTATCATCTGAAAGCACTTTTTCTACTCTAGTGCAAGAGTTGGACTTTTTTAAAAGTTTTTTTTAAAGTTATAATAATTTTTTTTCCGCATTTTCATAAAAAACTATTGTTTTTTTTTTTTACAAAAAAAATATATAAAATAAACAATGAATATTTAGAAAAATCCTTCAACTTGCGCACTAGATAATGTATCAAGGAATGTGTGTGTGAAGTTTGAAGTCTTAATGTAGACGTAGGAGGAGTTTAGTCGTCCTAAAGTGGGTAAGGGTTTTCTTGACGTCGACATTGTAGGATTTTGGAGGGTGTGGTTTTCCTCCCATTTTTTGCTCATTTTGAAGAGCTTCAGATGGGCAATCTTTTGAGCCCAAAAGTAAAAAAATATATTGATTTATACTTAAGTTATGACCAAAAGAGTAAACCCTTTTTTTTTATGGGTAAATCCCCCCAAACAAAAACATTCAAATAACAAAGAAATATTATAACCGCTTGCAATCAAATTTGAATTTCAGTCAGACCAGCTCGCTTGCCATTTGTGCTGTAGCACATCACTAGTATTACATTAATAGTAAAAATTCTCTAAGTCCCAGCGCACCAATTGTGCAATGCAGCACATTATTGGCATTGCCTCAGCACGACTGAAGTCTGTCCCAGTTGAGCTGGCACCACTGCATGCGTAGCAAATGAGCTAGTCAAACCAGAAAGCAGTTTAGTCACATGACTCTAACGGCAATCACACACACAAGTACGTCAGCGCTGCATGTAAAGGAGCAGTTATGCAGGTGGTTGTGGGAAACTGTATGTTTTTGTTTCTTGAGGCACAGAAAATCCAAGAGTGTTTATTAAGAACTTCTTCTGGCACAGTTCAGTTAAAACTGCTGAAATGCACTGGCAGTGTATGGTGAGAAACACGGGCGGTGAACTTTAACGGGTAAATGAAGTGCAAGTGTTGAGGCAACTAACCTTTCCATTCTGAAGAATGTGGAATCATTCCTGGTGTGGTGGAGACCTACCCTCAACATTCTCCACACATAGCTAACTCAAATTAGTAACATGAACACTAACATGAGATAAACAACCCCAAATGAGGCCCATCCTGTCTATTCTCACATTTCATGTTCATGCTGTATCACACCTTCACACCAGGCTTGCTGGCAGGTTTAGTATATAGTGGCCCAGCACTTCCTGGAACAGTCTTCTTAGTTCTGTATCCATAAGCTAGTTGAATAAATATTTAACTGTAAAGCTGGTTGAATCGCTGCACCCTGGGTGACTCAGCTTAGAGGAACAAGGACGGCTCTCAACCACAATCCCCTCTACGCTGAGACTCATCCTGAAGAAGATTCTCGTGGCAGCTACCCAGTATAGGACATCAACACGCGATACTGACAACCCAACCCCCCACACCTGGCCAGAACCGTGCCTCGCATCTGATTGATGTAGACATAGCGTGCACCAAACGTGCAGACAGAGTGGCAAGCGATGCTCCCGAACAGTGAAGCAAGTATAAGACGACTACGGAGAAAGCTGCCGAGTATGCTCATGCGAAGGAAGGGGGAGTGATGTATAGTCCAGTTGGGATAGCTGACTAATTAGAGGGGCAGTGTGATGATGAAGGGGTAAAAGGTTATTCTGTTGAGCACTACCACCTTCTCACTGCCACCTTGAGTAACAGTTAGAGGGAAGTTAGGTTATTATTAATGTACTGTTAGAGGCTCTTTCAGTTTCTGGAGTCCCAGCTGGGGAAGAGTTTCTTTTGGACCACATATCAACAAAATCATTCAAAAGGAAGTAGCTAAAAAGGGGAAGATGTAAGCAGACAGTTCTGAAGAATAATTGGTTTTAATTTCTCTTGTCATGAGAAGACAAGCTATTATGGAAAACTTGACCACCATCAAACAGGTGTTCAAAAATATCCACGTACAGATTAGGACTGACGGCCAAACTCAAGTAAATTCTCGAAGTCATCTAGAGTTGTAAATTCACTGTCTGTGCGTGCGTGAGTTGTAGGAATCCTGTCAAGTGAAGACGGCAAGACAATTGCAGAAGTGTAATATTATAATTAAAACTCAATACAAAAGTATGTGAAAAAATATATAAAATATTGTCTACTAGTATGAGCTTTCCAATGGTACACATCCGCACGTGTACCAGCTCCAATACCAGTACCGCACATGCACCAGTTTCAATACCAGTACCGCACATGCACCAGTTCCAATACCAGTACCGCACATGCACCAGTTCCAATACCAGTACCGCACATGCACCAGTTCCAATACCAGTACCGCACATGCACCAGTTCCAATAACAGTACCGCACATGCACCAGTTCCAATACCAGTACCGCACATGCACCAGTTCCAATACCAGTACCGCACATGCACCAGTTC